>CENJ01028619.1_pt1 | contig 17367 bp, 14 predicted proteins | sample 356161 | NCBI WGS metagenome assembly CENJ01 (sample SAMEA2619531, study PRJEB7988) | marine metagenome | biome: marine biome (ENVO:00000447); feature: surface water layer (ENVO:00002042); material: "saline water (ENVO:00002010), including plankton (ENVO:xxxxxxxx)" | depth 5 m
GATTTATTGTCCATGGTAGATCAGATTCAACATTAAATAGGTTTGGTATCAGAATTGGATCATCTGAAATTTATAGTTTAATTGAAAAAAATGAACATGTAGAAGATTCTTTGATTATTCATTTAGACTCACTTGGTAATGATTTACTTATTTTATTTATAGTTTCTAGAGATAAATTTGACTTTGATCAAATCAAAAAACATATTAAAGAAAATAGATCTCCACGTCACGTACCTGACAAAATTTATAATTGCCCAGCAATTCCTTATACAATTAGTGGAAAAAAATTAGAAGTTCCAATTAAAAAAATTTTAAATGGTGAAGACCCTAATAATGTATTAAGCTTAGACTCACTAAAAAACCCTGAATCTATTGACTGGTTTATTGATTTTAGAAAAAAAGAACTAAAGACTATTTAAAATTGTTAAGAAGCTTAGATTGTTCTTCAATTGAATTAATAAACTCTTCCTTCAAATTTGAAACTAATTCTTCAACACTTGGGCAATCATCAATACTAGTGACACCTTGACCCGCAGACCAAATGGTTTTCCATGCTTTTGCCTCAGCTTGTGCTGTATCAAGTTCTTCACCAAAGTCTATTTTTTTAGATTTATTCCACATATCTTCTGTAATACCCATTGCTTCAAGGCTAGGTCTTAAAAAATTTGCATTAACACCAGAAACTGCAGCAGTGTAAACAATATCATTTGCAGTTGAATCAATAATCATTTTTTTATAATCTTCATCAGCTAAGCTTTCTTTAGTATTTATAAATCTTGTGCCCATATAAGCTAAATCTGCACCCATTTGCATAGCTGATGCTATGTCTTGCCCAGAACTTATACATCCAGATAATAATATAGTTTTCTTGAAAAAGCTCCTTACTTCTGAGATTAATGAAATAGGATTTAGTGTGCCACCATGTCCACCTGCACCTGCTGAAACTACAATCATTCCATCTACACCTGCCTCTGAAGCTTTTTCAGCATGCCTTTTCTTAATTATGTCATGATACACTAATCCACCGTATGAATGAACAGCACCAACAAGTTGAGAAACAGCTCCAAGTGATGTAATAATGATTGGAACTTTATGTTTTACACATATCATCAAATCATCTTTTACTCTTGGGTTGGTATTGTGAACGATTAGGTTAACTCCAAAAGGAGCTGCTTTCTTTCCTGTTTCTTTTTCAAACTCATCTAGCTCCTTTTTTATTTGAATAACCCATTCCTCAAAACCTTTAGTTGTTCTTTGATTTAATGCAGGGAACGTCCCTACAATTCCATTTTTACAACATTCAACAACTAGTTTAGGACCTGAAATTAAAAACATTGGAGCTGCAACAGCTGGAATTTTTAGGTCTGAAAAAAAATCTGGTTTACTCATCAATTATATTTTTAATATCAATTTACCAATTTTTTCTCCGTTGAACAACTTTAGAAATATGTCATGAAAATTTTCTATTCCCTCAAATATATCCTCATTAGCAATTAATTCACCTTTCAACATCCAGTCTCTCATTTCTTTTTGAGCAAAAGCATAATCTTTTGCATAATCAAAAACAACCATACCTTTCATTGTAGCTCTGTTAACTAACAAAGAAAGGTAATTGCTTGGACCAACAGGTTTTTGATTGTACTGTGAAATTGCCCCACATATTACTATTCTAGCACCTCTTGAGATAAATATCATCATTTGATTTAAAAGTGTACCACCTACGTTGTCAAAATAAACATCAACCCCATTTCTACATACATTTCTTAAATTATTAAAGAAATTATCATTTTTGTAATCTAAACACTCATCAAATTTTAAAGTGTTTTTTACATATTCACATTTCTTTGACCCACCTGCTATTCCGATAACTTTACAACCTTTAATTCTGGCTATTTGCCCAACAACACTACCAACAGCACCTGCGGCTGCTGAAACAACTACTAAGTCACCTTCTTTTATATTTCCTTCTCTTAAAATTCCAAAATATGCAGTAAAGCCTGGCATACCTAGTACTCCTAAGTATGATTGCTTATTAATCTTGTTATCATGAATAATTTGATAATCTTTACCCTCAGAAATTGTATATTCTTGAACACCTCCCCATCCACTTACATAATCTCCAGCTTTAAATCTTTCATTATTTGATTCAATTACTTTTCCAACCGTACCAGCTCGCATTACATCACCTATTTGAACAGGTGGTATATATGATTTACCTTCATTTAACCAGCCTCTCATTGCAGGATCCAATGAAATAAATTCATTTTTAACTAATAACTGGTTTTTATCTAATTTAAGATCAAAGTTTTCTTCTTTAAATGACCAAATATCTTTAGTTGGTAACCCTACAGGTCTTTCTAATAATCTTACAGTTCTATTGTTTATTTCCATTTTGGCAACCTTTTTTCTTTAAATGCTTTAACTCCTTCAATAACATCATCTGATTTTTTTAATTCATCTAAGGCATTATTTAACTTTTTAATGATATTATCTTTAATATAAATCTCTTCAAAAACTTTGAGTGCCTTTTTTATTGCGTTGGGAGATCCTAAAGAAATTTCATTAATAATATGTCTTAATTTAGTTTCTATTTCATCACTATTACATACTTCTTGAACCAGGTTTAACTCTTTACATTCTCTGGAATCGATTGAGTATCCTCTCATACACCAATCTAGTACTTTTTTTTCAGGGATAATTCTAAAAAGAGAATCCATAACTTGATAGGGAAATAGACCTCTTTTTACTTCAGGTAGAGTCATTTTTATATTGGGAGTACATATTACATAATTAACACATGAAACTATCAAAACTCCTCCAGCATGAACGTTTCCATTAATAACTGCAATCTTTGGCTTATGAAGTTTATTAAATATATCGGCAAGAAAAATTTTCCCATCACTTAATTCTTTTAAATCTAGACCAGCACAAAAAGTATCACCAGTGCTTTTGTAAATTACTGCTCGAATTTTATCGGTATGATTAGCATAATCTGTACAAATAGCTAGCTCTTTAATCATTGTTGGATTTAGAGCATTTTTTTTATCCGGTCTATTTAATATTATTTCTAAATAATTTTCATGAATCTTAACTTTTAAGAATTTAAATTCATAAAACGAAAAATTTTCAATATTATTTTCTTCAACTAACATAATTACAACCTGAATGTCCCATAGGATTTAGATCCTTTAATTTTTTCTTTACATATAATGTCTAGACAAAAACTAAGATAAAATCTCGTATCCCTTGGATCTATTACTCCATCATCCATTATTTCAGATGTTGTATGCCATACACTAGCTTTTTCTTCTGCTAGCATAATTAAATCTTTTTTGTCTTTATTTAATTTTCTTTTGTCAATTTTTTTATTTGAATTTTTAGCTGCATTTAGTTTAATTATTTCCATAACGCCAGCTAATTGTTCTGCACCCATAACACCTGATTTTACATTTGGATAAGTAAAAAGAAATCTTGGATCAAAAGATCTTCCACACATTGCATAGTTTCCAGCTCCATAAGAGTTTCCTACAATTAAAGTAATATGTGGTACTTCACTTCCTGCAACGGCGTGAATTAATTGAGCACCGTGATTAACCATTCCGTTTTGTTCATGTCTTTTTCCCACCATAAATCCTGTGGTGTTATGAATAAATAGTATCGGAATGTTATTTTTATTAGCTAGTTGAATAAATTGAGTGGCTTTTTTTGCTGATTCACTAAAAATCACACCATTACTAGCAATAATCCCAATTTGATAATTATTAATTTTTGCCCATCCACATTTCATAGTGACTCCATACTTTTCTTTAAACTCATAAAATTCAGAGTGATCAACAAATCTTACTATAATATCTCTTATGTCAAAAGGGTTTTTTAAATTTTCTGGTATAATACCAAGAATATCTTCTTTTTTGTACACTGGTGGATTAGAGTCTTTAGAGTGAGTTTTATCTTTGTCATTAGCATTAATTTCGACAATCTTTCTAGCCATTTTAATCGCATCATCTTCATTTTCAGCTAAAAAATCAGATACACCTGAAATTGTATTGTGCATTTGTGCTCCACCTAATTCTTCATCAGTTGATTCTTCATTTGTTGCCATTTTCACTAGGGGAGGACCTGCTAAAAAAACTTTAGCCTGACCTTTTTGCATTATGGTATAATCTGACATGCCAGGCACATATGCTCCACCTGCTGTTGCATTACCAAAAACTACAGAAATTGTTAAGATACCTTCCTTACTTCTTCTTGACATTTCCTTAAACATAGCACCATAATTATTAAATACTCTGTCTTGATCAGGAAGATTTGCCCCTCCGCTTTCAACAAGATTAATAGTAGTAAGTTTATTCTCCTTAGCTATTTGTGATAATCTTAAATTTTTTAGGCTAGTCGCATAATCAACAGCACCACCTTTTTTAGTGCCAATATTAGAGTTAATAATACAAGGTTTATTTGAAACATAACCAATACCAGCAACAGTCGTTCCTCCGGGACCAAAACCTCCTTCATGTTTTAGACCAGCTAGAGGCATCAATTCCATAAAATCACTGTTTTTATCAATTATTTTAGCAATTCTTTCCCGAGCAAGAGATTTACCTCTTTCCTTAGCTTTTTTAAGTGCACTATCATTTCCTTGGACCTTACTTAGTTTAAGATTTGACTCAAGTTTTTTAATCAGATTTAGCATACCATCTTTATTGAGTTTAAAAGATGCACTTTTTTCATTAATGGTTGATTTAAACTTTTTCATTTTGAAATGGCTTACTAAGATAATCATTTATTACAGTAAATAATTGTTATGAAATCTCAATAAAATCATCTCAAAAATAAATTGTTATATTTATCGATTATGGAAAACAAACACTACGACTTTCCTTTTTATAAGTGGGAAAAAGAAAAAGCAAATGATCCCTTTTTAAGACAGCCATTTGGTGATAATTGGGAGGAGTATACATGGTCTGAAGTTGGTGTTATGGCAAGAAAAATTGCTTCAGCAATAGAATCCTATAACTTACCTCCTAAATCACATATTGGATTAATTTCTAAAAACTGTAGAGAATGGATTATTACTGATTTAGCAATTATGATGTCAGGTCATATTTCAGTACCCTTTTTTCCGACACTTAAGTCCCATGAACTTGAAAAATTAATTGATTTTGGTGAAGTTAAATTAATGTTTGCCGGCAAGCTTGAGAACTGGGAGGAGCAAAGCAAAGGAGTTAAAAATATTCCAATAATATCTTTTCCATTATATGAGAATCATTCTCTTATCCCAAATTCAGTTAATTGGAATGATTTACTAAACAAATTTGAACCGAAGACTGAAAATTATCATCCTGAAATGGATGATATTTGGACAATTATTTTTACATCAGGAACTACAGGTGATCCCAAAGGAGCAGTTTTAGATTATAAGACTGTTTATTTGACTAAAATTATTATTGAAAGTGAAGTTAATCCGCTTAAGGTAGACAGAGATGGAAATAATAGTTTTATATCATATATGCCATTAAATCATATTTTTGAGAGAGTAGTAATTGAGTTTTCATGTTTGCGCTATGGCGGAACTATTTCTTTTGTTGAATCTCTTGAATCTTTTGGTAAAAACCTTTCTGATGTTCAACCGACAACTTTTGCTGGAGTACCTAGAATTTACAATAAGTTTAAGGAAAAAGTTTTAGAGAAAATGCCTCAAAAAAAATTAGATTTATTTTTAAAAATTCCGATTTTATCATCAATTGTAAAGAAAAAGATTAAAAAGTCATTAGGATGGACAAATGCTAAAGCTATTCTTAGTGGTGCTGCTTTTTTACCCCAAGCGTTAATAGATTGGTATCAAAAACTAGATATTTATATACTTAATGGTTATGGTATGACAGAAAACTGTTGTGTTTGTTCATATTTAGATACAAAGAAAACAGATGGTGTTGGATCTGTCGGAGTCCCATGGGATGCTGTTGAAGTAAAGATTGACAAACAAGGTGCAATATGGAATAAAAGCCCTTACTTATTAAGGGAATATTACAAAAATAAAGAGCTTACTGATGAAGTACTTAAAGATGGTTGGTTCAACACGGGTGATAAGGGTTATGTTGATAACTATGGTTATTTATTTATAACTGGAAGGGTTAAAGACATTTTTAAGACTTCAAAAGGAAAATACATAGAACCATCTGTTATGGAAGCTGAGTTTGAAAAAGCAAACCTATTTCAACAGATCTGTATTGTTGGTCTAGGTCTTCCTCAGCCAATATTGCTTGGTGTACCAAATGATTTGTCAAAATCAAATAAAGAGAAAATTTCAGAAAAAATGAATTCTTTTCTTGAAAAAGTTAATTCTACTTTGGATGGGTATAAGAAAATTAAGAAGGTAGTTTTTGTAAGAGATGAGTGGACACCAGATAATAATCTTACCACTCCAACTTTAAAGATAAAGAGAGCTAAAATTGACGAAGAATTTTCAAAAAATTACGAATCTTGGTACAATTCTTCAGAAACGATTATTTGGCAATAATTATTTTTCAGAGAAAGCAAAAATTATAATATTTTTAATATTCTAATAAAATATTGTTAAATTACACCCAAATTTAAGCAACTATGAAAAATTACAATTATCTGTTTTTGCTGTTTGTTTTATTGTTATCATTCAATTTAACTGCACAGCAAAACAGTGAAGAAGTCACTGCTGCCTCAAGAACAGCTGAGAAACTTAGCGAAGCTAGTAACTCTACAACTATCATTTCAGAAAAGGAAATTTCAAGTAAAAAATCCTTTAATATTTTAAGTTTATTGGAAAGTACTGTTGGTGTTAATGTTTCAAGACAAGGTGTTAACAGTTTCAACGTCTCACTAAGAGAAGGCGTTGATCTCTTTTCTACAAGAGCTGTTTTGCTCTCTGATGGTAGAGAATTAAACACATATGGTTTAAACTTTTTTGATGCATCTGCTTCAACATTATCTGGACTTGATATTGCCAGAGTAGAAGTTGTAAGAGGATCTTCCTCTGCTGTCTATGGACTCGGAGCAAGTTCAGGTGTTATTAGTTTTACTACTAAAAATCCATTTGATTATGCTGGAACTACAATTCAGGTTTCTAGTGGAGGGATTACAAAGTATGGTGGATCTATCTTAGCTGGAAGCGCAAAAAATGTTCAATCAAATTGGAATCTTTTAGATTTAAACTTTAGACACGCTGATCATAATGAAGATAAAAGCTTCGGTTATAAGATTAATGCAAGATATTCTGAAAACTCAGACTGGCTTGTTGGGGATCAAACATCTCAGACTATTGGTGGTGAATTACCACTTATGCATTCTTTCAATTTTGATACTTCTCTGTACTGGAGAGGGGATGACTATGATTTTACTGCAACTTTTGGTCTTAATGATACAGAAAACATTCAAAGAAGAAGGTTTTGGGGTGAAGAAAAAAGAGGTGCCTCTAGTAAATTTTTAAATTTGAAAGTTAATTCTGGAAATTTTTTCGCTCAGTATAATTATGTTCAAAATGATACAAAAGAAAATTACAACTATTGGTTAGGAGCTGATCATGGAATTGATAGTCAACAATCTCACTTTCAACTAGGATATGAATTATCATTACCAAGTCTTAGTACAGAGTTAAATTTTGGCGCTGATAACAGACTAATAAAATTTGATACTGGAGGAAAAGTATTTGGAACCTATGAAGATGAAGATGATTTCAGAACAATAGGGGCATTTGTTTCTTCAAAAACCAAACTATTTGATAATGTTGATGTTCTTTTCCAAGGAAGATATGATCACTTTAATGTTATAAATGAGGGTGCATTTTCACCTAAAGGTGTAATTTTTGTAAAAGATAATAAAGGTGGAACATTGAGGTTAAGCATGAGTCAATCTAATAATGCTGACGACGCATACACACTATTTAGTGATTTTGCTGCTGCATCTTTAAATGACGGTAGTTACATGGGACCATATGGAAATAAAAGTGCCCTTACATTTAATAATCCAACCTGGAGACCTTGGCCACAGTTAGAGGGTTTTGTTAATTTACATCCAACTCCAAGACTAGATATTCTTGGAATTAGTCACTTTCATGTGATGATGGGTATTGCTGATGGATATGCGAATTCAATTCTAACTCAAGCTTTTTCAACTGGAAATTTAATTCTTTTAGCACCAGTATTAACTATTGAAAATATTATAATGGATATGCTTAGTGATGGTAATTATACTGATTTTTATTTTCATGATGGAAATGGAAATCCAATGGATTTAAAAGGTAACGATACATCACAGTTATCAACTGAAACAACATATGAATTAGGATATAGTAATACCATTGGAGAAAAGTTTTCATATTCTGTTGATGTTTATAATATTAAAAAGAACAATATAGTTAGTATGAGACAAGTCACTCCTCATGTTGCAGTTAATCCTGCTCTTTTAGCTAGTGAGTTTGGCAATAATTTAGCTGACAATGTATACAGTACGTACATATCACTTGGTTTACCTGCTGCTAATGCTGCAGCATTAGCAAATATTCATGGATCTATTGCTGGTCAGTTTGCTGCTGGATTTGCTGCCTCAGCTCAATCTTTAGGATTAGTTCAAGCAGATCAATCTCCAGATAATCATAGATTATACTGGAGTCATTATAATTTTGGAGAAATTAACTATTGGGGTGCTGATATAGCAACTAATTATGAAATAAACAAGACTGCATCTTTGTACGCAAACTATTCATTCATTAATCAAACTGAATTTACTAGAGAAGATGTTGGTCCAGATGAAACATCACCAGAAGTTTATCATCTTAATATTCCTAAACATAGAGTAAAAGCTGGTTTTGCATACAACCCTGATAAAGGACTGAATTTTGGTCTTTCATTCAGATATCAAAACTCAATGAATATTAATACTATAAACTCTGGAAATTCAGATCTGTTTTGGTTTGATGGATTCATTCCGAAAAGAGCTGTTTGGGATATGAATATTGGAATGCCTATCACATCTAAAACAAGAATTGATTTAACTGTTGATAATGTATTAGGTAAAAAATATCAAACTTTTGTTAATATGCCTATGATTGGTCAACAAGCGTTATTTACATTAACTCATAATTTCTAAGAGTTGAAAACAGATAAAATAGCTTTGGTCACAGGATCAGGGCAAGGTATAGGAAGAGCAACGGCAGTTGCTCTTTCTGCTTTTAGTCACGTTATTATTGCTGATATTGATAAAGTGTCTGGAGAAGAAACAGTTTCAATCATCAATCGAAAAGGTGGAAGATCTAGATTTGTTTATTTAGATGTATCTGATTCTGATAGCATAACAGAGCTGTTTTTAAATATTTCATCAAATGAAAATAAATTAGATTATGCAGTGAATAATGCTGGAATTGCAGGAGAAATGAAACTGATTCATGAACTAGATTTAGAGGATTGGAATAAAATTCTAAAAATAAATTTAACGGGTGTATTTCTTTGCATGAAATATCAAATTAAACTTATGCTTGATAATAAGTTTGGCAGAATTGTCAATGTTTCATCTATGGCAGGAACTTACGGTTTTTCTAGAGGTTCATCCTACAGTGCTACAAAGCATGGAGTGATAGGTTTAACTAAGAGCGCAGCAATTGAATATGGTTCTCAAAACATTAGAGTTAATTCAGTTTGCCCAGGTTTTGTTCAAACAAAAATTCTTGATGACATTCCTGATTATGTACTTGATTTCAATAAAAAGTATAGAGTTCCAATGAAAAGAATTGGAAGACCGGAGGAAGTTGCTGAATCAATATGTTGGTTGCTTTCTGAAAAGTCATCTTTTACAAATGGACACTCTCTATATATAGATGGAGGATTCTCAGTTGGATAATAAATATTATGAATAACAAACCATACAAAACAATTTTCAAGAATTTAAAGGAAATGTCCTTACATGTTGGAAAAGAATTGGGATTAACTGAATGGGTTGAGATCAAACAATCAGATATAAATACTTTTGCAAAACTTACTGAAGATGAACAGTGGATTCATATTGATAAAAAGAAATCTGAAAAATATTCCCCATATAAAAATACAATTGCCCATGGTTTCATGATTCTTTCTTTTTCTACAAAATTCGCATACGAAACTTTTGCAATTGATAGTGTAAAAATGGGACTGAATTATGGTTTAGACAGAGTAAGATTTCCTTCTGCTACACCATCTGGGGGACATATCAGAGCTAGAGTTTCATTATTAGAAATAGACTACAATATCGGAAATTCAAAATATAAAATTGGTTTAACCATTGAATTAAAAGATCAAGAAAAACCAGTTTGTGTAGCTGAGTTTTTAGCAATGGCTTACGAATAATTCCTCTTATTTATTCTGTAACATAAAAAATTAATAAATTTGAAAAAAACAATAACTATGAAAAATTATATTTTAATTTTATTATTAGCAGTTTTCACTTTTTCTTGTGAAACTACTAATGCTCCAGTTGACAATCCTGCAGCTGGTTATTTAGCTACTGCCGATGGTAGATCTGATGCAAGAGATGCTGATCCTGCTAACTTGGACATTATCGACAAGTATCTTGATGCTCATAATAGTAAAGATCTTGAAGCTATATTTAATATGGAAGCTGACTCTACTAAACAATTTGGACAATTCTTTGTATATGGTCCAAGAGGTGAATTTTTACAAACAAGAGAAACACATAAAGACTTTTTAGCTGGATGGTTTGAATCTAATGATCCAAAATGGAATACCTTTTTCTCATATTCAATGAAAGTTGATGGACAAGTAGGTGAGTGGGTAATTACTGGACACTCATTAACTCAAAATGTTGATGGGAATGAAGTAACATCATATGATATAGCTGATTTTTATATTGAAGATGGAAAAATTGGTGGTTTTTGGGTTTATACTAGAGCTGAAGTTCCTCAAGAATAAAATTTTTAAACTTAAATAATTACTAAAAACTATGAAAAAATACATTTTAATTTTATTGTTAGCAGCTTTTACTTTTTCATGTGAAACTGCCTCTAAAGAAGTAGAATTAGGTCCCGCACCTGGCTATTTAGCTACTGCTGATGGAAAAATTGATGCAAGAGATGCTGATCCTGCTAATTTAGAGATTTGGGAAAAATACATTGAAGCCCATAATAATAGAGATTATGAAACAATAGCATTAATGAATCATGATTCAATTGTTTTAAATCTTGATGATGGAACAGACATCATTGGAACCGACAATCACATGGAAGTTCTTAAAGCTTACATGGATTCTTCAAATCCGACTTGGAATATATTCTTTTCTTACACTATGCATGTGGAGGGACAAAATGGTGACTGGGTAATTGCTGGTCATAATGTTACTGAAACTCTTGATGGTGAAGAGTCTAATCCATGGATTATAGCCGATGCATTCATTGTTGATGGAAAAATTAGAAGAATTATTGGTTATAAAAAAGAGAACAAATAATATCTAATATAAATCAATTTAAAAGAGGAGTTTTTTACTCCTCTTTTTTTTGTACATTATTAATATGAATAGAACTAGTTCATTAGATGATTTTATAAAATATCTAGAAAACAGAATTGATAATGAAGATTTTAGAAATTCAGTTGAGAAAATTACTTTTTTGACTACGCTTCATGTTATAAAAAAAAATATTGGGGAAAAATGAATAGATTAATATTATCAATTTTAATTATATCATGTAAAAATTAAACTGATTTTAAATTTCTTTTTTCCAAAAAGCAATTCCACCAGCTTGTTTACCTACTTCAACTGAATCTATCAATTCATAGCCTTGTAGGCTTATTACATCAACTTTTCCTGGTTCACCACCAATACCTTCAACTGAAATAAATGCATATTGGCTATCATGAGAAATCGCTATTCCATGAGAAACACTTGTTGTATTTTTAATCAAAGCCAATAGCTTTTTATCTTTTAAATCCCATATAGCTGTTTTACCTTCACTTTTAATAGTTCCCACTAGTAATTTTCCATCTGGAGATATTTCTAGATTATAAGGTCCTTTACCAGTTTTAAATCTATCTGAAACCTTCCAATTTTCTAAATCAACCTCTATGACTTCATCAGATCCATTTCCTGCTATATAGGCTAAATTAAGTATAGGATGAGGTATAACCCAAGTAGGCTTAACCATTGAATGTTTCATTCCTTGCATGGACATCTTTTTATCATCCTTTTTCATATTATGATTCATGTTTTCATGATCCTTTATGTCATGCCCCATCTGCTTATGATCATTCATCTTATTTTCAAGATCTAATACTCTATTTACTTTAAGGCTTAATGCATCAATTTCAAATAATTCACCTGACATCATAGCAACTGAATATTGATATAAACCATCAGAAGAAATTCTTGATCCATGTGGCATTGAACCAGTTTTAATTTTTAGTATTTCAGTCATAGTCTCAGGGTCAACGACGGAAACTGTTGATGGTTTCATGTCTCCGTGTAAATTGAAATTAACACAATAAAGAAATCCTGTAACAGTTGAAATCTGCATTGTGGCTGGAAAAAGCCCTAATGTTGTTTCATCCACTATCTCATTAGTATTGGTAGAATACTTTATAAGTTTACCAAACGGATTTCCATGAGCTAAAGACAAATACCAATAATCTCCATTAGGATCGACAGTAATTCCGTGCGGGCCTTCAATTTCTGTAGGAAATGTACCAACAGTTATCCTATCAACCTCCTCAATTTCATTTTTATCAAATTTTAAAAGAGAAACGGTGTCATCTGATTCAGAGGCAACATATACGTAGTAATTTTGCGTGTACATTAAATTACATGCAAAAAGAATTAAAATAAATCTTTTCATATTATTCTATAGGTGGACTAGCTAAAATTTCAAAAAATTGTAAAAGATTTTTTGCTCCAAATAAATTATCCAATGTCTTATCAGTTGTGAATTGCATTGTATTTGAATTATCAGGTTTTGAATCTAATAATTTAAGAGCTCCAATACCAGCATTAAAATCAGAATAAAATATATTTCCTTTAAAATATTGAGCTCCCCATGTCATTGTATTATTTGGTATAAAACCGTTAGGGGAACCAGTTTTAAATGCTGCAATTTCTCTTCCTTGTTTGTAAAGATCTCCCAAAAGTTCTCCGCTAATATCAATAACTCTAACTCCTCCATTATACATTCCAGCATAAACAACATCATCTTCAACCCAGAAATTGTGAGAACCATATCCTGGCAATTCAAACCTAGCAACTTCTTTTGGGTTTTTTAAGTCTGAAAAATCAACAAAATGTAAAAAACCTGTAGTCTCATTAGCTGCAAAGAAATCTACGCCATCAGGAAATATTTCATCACCAAGAATTACATAGAACTTTCCAGTAGATTTACTTCTAAAAGGAAAAGCAGCATGATTTGCACCTGTTTTATATTTATAATTAGCAAAGGCTACTGGATTTGATGGTGAACCACCAGCAATTCCATTACCTACATCAACCATGTAAATACCGTCTTTCCAGTTTGAAGTGTATGCTATTCCATCTTCAATCCAAACATCATGTATTGCTGAACCTAATTCTAATTCAAACTTTCCTACTCCTTTGGGATTTTTTGGATCTTCAATATTTACAACTTCAAATTTTGCAGGATTTCCAAAAGCATTTAATGCGTAAACATGATTGTTGTCAATAAATACATTATGAACACCACCGGTTAATCCATCTGTATATTCAGATAATATTTGTACATCAGATGGGTTTGATATATCTAATACAATAAAACCATTTTTTCTATTTGATGCTCCTTCTCTCGTAATTACACATATTTTACCATCTTTAGAAACTTTGACATCATTAACAATTCTTGCGTCAACCTTTATACTGTCAATTTTGGTAATATTTGATGGATCTGTAACATCCCAAAAGTATGCAAGACCATTAAAAAATGTTCCTGAAACTCCATAATCTTTACCATCAACTCCCTCAAAAAACCAAGCATCTGAAGAATGGGTATCAAAAACATCTCCTGTACTCAACTGAACTATATCTCTTTTAACATCTCTGTCAACAACTTTGATTTTAGTTGAAGATGTTATATTACCAAACGATGCACTAACAGTATATAAACCAGGGATATCTGCAACAAATTTATTGTTCATTATTAATCCTGATGCAGAGTTACTACTATCAAAAGATTTTCCTTGAAAAGAGAATACAGGATTTAAACCATCTAATTCTTTTCCTTTTTTGTCCATTAACAATCCATTTAATGTAACTACATCACCAGTTCGCACTGAGTTACTACTTGCTTCAATATTAATTGAGTTTACAGGATTTTCTAAAACTTTAATTTCTTTTGAAACTTCAACTCCTTCATATTCTAAAGTTATATTTGATTTTCCTTTACTTTCAGCTTTTAGTAAACTATTTGCATCAACACTGACGACTAATGGATTAGATGAGCTGATATTAACAGTTACATCATCTCTTGAATTTCCTTTTTCAGTTTCTATATAGTAGGATATAGGAATATAATTTCCAGAAAAGAACTCTTGACCAATATTTAATTTAATTGCTTTTGGTGAAGAGTATTTAACAAATACTGAAAATGTCTTACTAAATCTTTTTCCATCATTCTTAGGATCTACACAAACAGCAACTACTTCATGATTTCCTGGTTCATTCGCTAATATATTTCCAGTTGAAGGATCTTGAACAATTGATCCTCCCAAATTAAAAACTCCTTTTTTGTGATAATAGATGATTACTTCACAGGAACCAGTACTGCCATCACTATATTTAACGTATGTTTCTGGCGTAAATGAATCTCCTACTTCTAGTATTAAACCTTCTAAATTTGACTCAAGTGTTCTAGTTTGAGAAAATGAAACACTCGAGATAATTAATAATAATAATGTTAACTTTTTCATAATAATTTTTTTAATAATAATTTGTTAATCAAGGTGTGTATTTACCTTAGAATTATCTTTTTTTCCTCCAGATACTTTTGCTGCTCCAATTCCAGTATTAAAATCTGAATAGAATACATATCCTTTGTGAAGTTGAGCACCCCAAACCATCGTGTCATTAGCTATATAACCATCTGGACTTCCTGTCAATAAATATCCAATTTCACGACCTTGTTTGTATAAATCACCTATCAAATCACCACTTATATCAACAACTCTAACTCCACCTGTATACATTGCAACATACAATATATCATCTTCAATCCAATAATTATGAGAACCATGTCCAGGTAATTCATATCTAGCCACTTCTTTTGGATTATTTAAGTCTGAAAAATCGACAAAATGAAGAAATCCTGCAGTTTCATTTGTTCCATTTGGATTTACTCCATTTGGAAAAATTTCATCACCTAGTACAGTATAGAATTTTCCAGTAGATTTACTTTTAAAAGGAAATGCAGCATGGTTTGCGCCACTATCATAAGTATAATTTCCAAATGCAATTGGATTTGATGGAGATCCACCAACAATTCCATTACCCACATCAACTAAATATACTCCATCACGCCAGTTAGAAGAATAAGCTATCCCATCTTCAATCCATACATCATGAATCGATTGCCCTTCTTTACCGATTTCAAACATACCAACTTCATATGGGTTTTTAGGATCTTCTATATTAACAATGTAGTATTTTTCACCATTACTTAAAGCATATACATGATTGTTGTCTATGAATACATTATGCACTCCACCTGTTAAGTTTTTAGTGTACTCTGAAATTATTTTTACATCTCTTGGATTTGAAACATCAATAATAATCATTCCATTTTTTCTGTTTGACGCTCCTTCACGACTAATCACACATATCTTACCGTCTTTAGAAACTTTGACATCATTAACAGTTCTTGCATCTACTTTGACACTGTCAATTTTTTTAATATCAGCTGGATCTGTTACGTCCCAGAAGTAAGATGTGCCATCAGCTCCCCAAGTTCCTGTTACTGCATAATCACCACCATCAACTCCTTCAAATACCCAAAAATCAGAGGTATGTTTATTAGTCACCTTTCCTGTACCAACAGATTTAACTTCTCTCTTAACATCTCTTTGAAATATGTTTGCGATTTTTGAAGTTGTTACATTTCCGACTGTTGCAGAAACAATATATTTTCCTGGTACATCACCCACAAATCTTCCATCTTCTAATATTAATCCAGAAGCTGTATTGCTTTTATCAAATGATTTTCCTGTGAAAGAATATTCGGCTTTAATGTTTTCAATTATATTTCCTCTTTTATCATATGCAATTGCATTATAATCAATAACATCGCCTGTTCTAGCATTATTAGTTTCCGAAATTAGCTTAAGTTTAATAACAGGGTTTCTTTCAATTCTCACATCTATTTTACCATTTATTCCATCGACATTAGCCTCAATCGTTGATACTCCTTCCTCTAATGCTAAAATATTATTTGCATCATCAATTTCAATTTTGTCATTTAATGCTTTGATTGAAAAACCAACATTAGCAAAGTATTTTGATGCAAGATCAGAATTCCAATAATCAATAACTCTCGTTTTATTTAATTCATCAGTAATTTCATATTTAAGAGGGATGTAATTACCTACAAATATTTTTTCGCTGTCAAGTGACAATTTTACTTCTTTCACCTTAGGATAGTTTACACTAACATAAAATGTTTTTGTTAATCTTTTACCACCAGCGTTTATACATACTGCTACAACTTCATGATTCCCTGGTTCATTTGCTTTAAGAGATCCTTCATTTCTATTAAAAAAGATTGCGTTAGCAGCACTAAATACTCCTTTTTTATTGTAATATATTATTCTAGTACATTCTGAGGGTGTTCCGTCAGAGTTTATAACTTCTGTTTTGGGCGTAAAAGTTTGATTTACATCTAAAACCAAGTTTTCAAGATCAGAAATTATGGTTTTTTCTTGCGAAAAAGATAAATTAATAAATATTAAAAGTATAAGTGACAAATAATGTTTTTTCATTTGAATAAAATTGGATTTATTAATATAGTAAAATTTTAAAATTTATTTTTTGTATTTTTTATTAAAAATTTATGAATATAAAACTGTTAATTCTCTTATTTATAAACTTTAATCTCTTTTCACAAGACAAGCTATCAATGGATAATAAATCAATTGATTTAACAATTAAAACTTTATATTCCGTGATTTCAGGTGATAAAGAAGTCGAGAGAGATTGGGATTTGTTTAAATCATTATTTCATCCTGATGCCAAGTTAATACCTTCAGGGCCTTCTAAAGATGGAGATTTTCAAGCTGTTTATTTATCTCCAGATGATTATATTAATAGATCTGGTAAATGGTTGTTTGAAAATGGTTTTCATGAAAGAGAAATTCATAGAGTTACTGATAT
>CENJ01002144.1_pt1 | contig 17362 bp, 17 predicted proteins | sample 356161 | NCBI WGS metagenome assembly CENJ01 (sample SAMEA2619531, study PRJEB7988) | marine metagenome | biome: marine biome (ENVO:00000447); feature: surface water layer (ENVO:00002042); material: "saline water (ENVO:00002010), including plankton (ENVO:xxxxxxxx)" | depth 5 m
TTGTTGCAATAAGCTATTCAGGTGAGACAGAGGATCTTCTAAAAACAATACCAATTATAAAAAATTTAGGCTGCTCTGTAATAGGCATATCAGGAAATGATGAATCAACTCTTGCTAAGATTTCTGACTACCATCAATTAATAAAAGTTGAAAAAGAAGCTTGCCCTCTTGATCTTGCTCCAACTTCAAGCGCTACAGCAACTCTTGTTTGGGGAGATGCGTTGGCAATTTCTTTGATGAATAAAAAAGATTTTAAACCTGAAGATTTTGCAAAGTCCCATCCTGGTGGTACTTTGGGAAAAAGGTTACTCCTTTGTGCAAAAGATGTCATGGTGTCAGGAGATGAGATGCCGATTATCAAACATGATGAGCTTTCAAAAGATGTTATTAAAATTATTTCTGAGAAGGGCTTAGGAGTCACATTTGTAAAAAATCAAGATAACAAGATTATTGGTTTAATAACTGATGGAGATATTAGAAGAGCCATCGATAAATCAAATTATTTTTTTGATATGACAGCACAAGATTTTATGAGCAAAGATTTTATTTCAGTTTCCCCTGACAACTTAGCTTCTGAATGCTTAAAAATTATGGCTGAAAAAAAGATTGGCTGTCTTGCTGTCATGAAGAATAGAGCATTAGTTGGAATTGTTAACCAGAAAGACTTAGTGAAACTTGGTATCTAATGAAGATTTTAATTATGGGCTTATCAGGGAGTGGTAAAACCTTCTTATCAAAACTTTTACAAAAAGAATTAACTTGCGCTTGGTATAATGCCGACAATCTCAGAGAAATGGCCAATGATTGGGATTTTTCAGATGAAGGCAGAAAAAGACAGAGCTTTCGAATGAAAGCCTTAGCTGATTTTGAAAAAGAAAAAGGAAGAATGGTAATCTGTGATTTTATATGTCCTACAAAAGAAGCAAGAAAAATATTTGATGCAGACTATTGTATTTGGATGGATACAATTAAAGAAAGCAACTATGAGGATACAGATAAGATTTTTCAGGAACCATCAAACTTTAATTTAAAAATTTCTAAATGGAATCAATACAGCCCTAAAGAAATAGCAGGTTTAATTACAGATGTTTGATTCAAAGAAACCCACAGTTCTTCTTTTAGGTCGATGGCAGCCATGGCATGAAGGTCATTTAGCTCTTTTTAAGAGAGCTATGGCAAAGACTGGTCAAGTCGTCATTCAGGTTAGGGATGTAAAAGATTCATCTGGAGGGGAAGGCCAGAATGATAATCCTTTTTCATTTGAGCAAATTTCAGAGGACATTTCTAAAAAACTTTTAAAATCTGGATATACAATTAATGTGGATTATATTATCCAGTTGGTACCAAACATCACTAATATTACCTATGGAAGAGGAGTGGGATATAAAATAGAACAAGAGTCATTTGATTCAAAGACTGAATCGATCAGTGCTACAAATATTAGAAAGAGTTTAAGAGATGAAGGTAAAATTAAATAATTTGGCTGGGTGGCAGAGTGGTCATGCAGCGGACTGCAAATCCGTTTACGCCGGTTCGATTCCGGCCTCAGCCTCCACTTAAAATGTTTTAATTAAAGAATTTTTTATTTATCAAAGTATAATCAGTTATTAAATATCAATTTTTTGCCCGGGTGGTGGAATTGGTAGACACAAGGGATTTAAAATCCCTCGATAGAAATATCGTGCCGGTTCAAGTCCGGCCTCGGGCACCATAAAAATATTATATAATGCGATAACTATCTTCATTTATTAAAAAATAATTTGATATGAACAATATTTATACAGATAAAACCCAAAACTTTAATGATGAAATAGATTTGAGAGAACTTTTTAGCATTCTTTGGAAAGGAAAGTTGATTGTTTTGGGAACAACATCTTTGGCTTCAATTGCGGTATTGATTTATAGCTTATTATTACCAAATATATATGAATCTAAAGCTCTATTAGTTCCTGTTGATTCATCTAGTAATATTTCTGGTGCATTCCAAAATTATTCTAGTTTGGCTGGACTAGCAGGAATTAATCTCTCATCAGGGAGCAATGATAGCAATTCTGCAAAAGCTGTTGAAAAGTTAGTTTCTTTAAGTTTTTTTGAAGATAACATTATGCCTAATATTTTCTTACCAGATCTCATGGCTTTTGAGTCTTGGGACTCTTCATCTGGTTCAAATACATATAAAGAAAATATCTATAATAAATCTTTAGATAAATGGGTAAGAAAATTTTCATATCCAAATAAGCAAATACCCTCTGCCCAAGAAAGTTACGATGTATTCCGTAGCGGACATATTAATCTAAGTGAAGACAAGCAAACAGGTTTTCTTTTATTAGCTGTAAAACATCAGTCTCCATTTATTGCTAAAGAGTGGACTGAATTGATTATTAGAGAGATTAATGCATTTTACAGAAAAAAAGATAAATCAGAGACCCAAAAAGCTGTAGTTTTTTTAAATGAACAAATAGCCATGGCAAATCTTGCTGAAATTAAACAAGTAATTGCAGAACTTCTTCAACAAGAAACTCAAAAATTAACTCTTATTGAAGCTAATCAATCTTATGTCTTCGATTATATTGATCCGCCTGCAGTAATGGAAAAAAAATCAGAGCCAAAAAGAGCACTAATTTGTATATTGGGAGGCCTATTTGGCATAGTGCTTGGTATTGTAATTGTTTTATTTATACATTACGGGCTTAGAAATAGATTGTTTTAAATACTTCATTTCCATGCGAAGCATAAACTAAGTTAATAAGAATTATGAGCTTAAAATCGAATGATAAGACTAGGATAACAGTTGTAGGTTCTGGTTATGTTGGAATGTCATTAGCTGTTTTACTTGCTCAGCACAATGAAGTAACTGTCCTGGACATAGACAAGGATAGAGTTGCTAAAATTAATGAAGGAAAAAGTACTATATCTGATTCAGAAATAGAGGCTTTTCTTGCCAATAAAGAATTAAGCTTGAAAGCAACAAATAATTCACTTGAGGCATATAAAAAAGCACAATTTGTAATAGTTGCAACTCCTACCGACTATGACCCTAATAGCAATAAATTTGATACTCGCTCAGTAGATTCTGTTACCAAGAATGCTCTAGAATCAAATTCAAATTGCCTTGTAGTAATTAAATCCACTGTGCCTGTTGGCTATACGAAGTCTCTCCAGCGTGAATTAAAAACAAATCGGGTTATTTTTTCACCAGAATTCTTAAGAGAAGGAAGAGCTTTATGGGATAATTTATATCCATCAAGAATTATAATAGGCTCTAAAAGTGATACTGCAAATGATTTTGCAAATTTATTAGTCAATTCTTCCAAAAAAAAGGATGTTGAGGTACTGCTTGTAGGCTCGTCTGAGGCAGAATCAATTAAGCTATTTGCAAATACATACCTTGCTATGAGAGTGTCTTTTTTTAATGAATTAGATTCCTATACACTCCAAAACAAACTTGATACAAAGAGCATTATTGATGGAATATGTCTTGATGAAAGAATAGGAGCTGGATATAACAATCCATCTTTCGGATATGGCGGATACTGTTTGCCAAAAGATACAAAACAGCTTTTAGCAAATTTTGGAGAAACTCCTCAAAAATTAATTGAAGCTATAGTGCAATCAAATTCATTACGTAAAGATTTTATTTCAGAACAAATCTTAAAACTTAACCCAAAAACAGTTGGTTTTTTTCGACTTGTAATGAAAAAAGGCAGTGACAATATCAGGTCATCTTCTATTTTGGGTATTATTAATCGAATCAAATCAAAGAACATAGAAATACTTATATTTGAACCTGAAATTAAAGATAAAAAGTTTAATGGATCAAAAGTTATTACAAAATTAGAAACCTTTAAGGAAAGATGTGATGTAATAGTTACAAACAGGATATCAAATGATTTAAAGGATGTTGAAAAAAAATGTTTTTCACGAGATATTTACCAGGAAAATTAAACTATTTTGAATAGTAGTTTTTAAGAAGTTATTCATAAGGAGCTGATTATGTTAAAAGGAAAGACAATTCTAATTACGGGAGGTACTGGTTCGTTTGGAAATATGTTTGTACCTATGACATTAGAAAAATATAATCCTAAAAAAATCATTATTTTTTCTAGAGATGAAATGAAGCAGTGGGAGATGGCTAAGCTTTATGGTAATGATGAAAGAGTCCGATTTTTCATTGGCGATGTTCGTGATAAGGAAAGACTTTACCGTGCTCTTGATGGGGTAGATTATCTTGTTCATGCAGCAGCAACAAAAATTGTTCCAACCGCTGAATATAATCCATTTGAATGTGTGAAAACAAATATAAATGGTGCAATGAATGTCATTGATGCGTGTATTGATAAAGGTATAAAAGGCGCAGTTGCTTTATCTACTGATAAGGCAAGCAGTCCCATCAATCTTTACGGGGCAACCAAACTTGCATCAGATAAGTTGTTTGTAGCAGGTAACTCTTATTCCGGAGAGCATGGAACTATGTTTTCAGTTGTTCGATACGGCAATGTTATGGGATCAAGGGGATCAGTGATACCATTTTTTCAGTCCTTAAAAGGGAAAGGAAGCTTACCTATAACTGATGAAAATATGACTCGCTTCATGATTTCTCTTGAACAGGGAGTTGAACTAGTATGGCATGCTTTTGATGATATGGTTGGAGGGGAAATATATGTTAAAAAGATTCCATCAATGAAAGTTACTGATTTAGCCTTTACCGTAGACCCAGAAGCCTCTCATGAAATTATAGGAATACGACCTGGAGAAAAACTGCATGAACAAATGATTGGATCGGAAGATTCGCATTTCACATACTCTTACCCAAACCATTATAAAATTCTGCCACAAATTAATGATTGGCATCTAGATGAAAAAAGAATTAAAAATGGAGAAAAAGTTCCGGAAGGGTTCACTTATTCAAGCGATAACAATACCGAATGGATGAGCAAAGAGGATCTTAAAGATTGGATAATTAAAAATGAGGATAAAATAGGTAAAATCTAATGGAGCTAGTTCTAGGCACAGCTCAATTTGGGATGGACTATGGAATTACTAATAGATCCGGTAAAGTCTCTCTCGAATCTGTTGAGAAAATTCTAGATTTTGCATACTCTAATAATATAAAAAAAATAGATACTGCAATCAGCTATGGAGAAAGTGAAAAAAATCTCGGCACTATAGGAGTTGACAGGTTTAATATTGCTTCAAAAATTCCACACTTAAAAGATTATAAGTATGGAAATATAGAGAAATATATTTCAAGCTCTTTGGAAAGACTTAAGGTCTCTTCTTTAGATATTGTCTATCTGCACGACCAGCGTGATATCTTTAATTTAGAAGTCTTGCAAGAGCTTGAATCCTTAAAAGCAGCTGGACAAGTTTCTAAAGTTGGCGCTTCTATCTATGCAAATGAGGTTCCTGCATCAACCCTCAAATGGTTTGATATTGTTCAGTGCCAAGGAAATGCTTTTGACTTAAATTACTTTAACCTCATCAATGGAGAGTATGAAATTTTTTTAAGGTCGATTTTTTTACAGGGACTTCTTTTGATTGATGTTGAGGAATTACCAACATTTTTATGTAAGGAAAAGGATATATTCGAAGAATGGGATAGATATTGTAAGAAATATGAGAAAAGCAAGCTAGAAATGAGTTTGTATAACGTTCAAGATAAACTGCTAGATGGTTATATAATAGGAGCTTCTTCAGTGAAGGAGTTTGAGCAAATTATTTTTGCTAGAGATTCTGTTTCCGAAATCCAAGGCATTCCATTATTTAAATATAAGTCAGTTAATGAATATCTAATTGATCCAAGGAAGTGGGACCATTGAAAACTATCGCAATAATCCAAGCTCGAATGTGCTCAAAAAGACTTCCAGGGAAAGTGCTATTAAATCTAGGAGACGATCTGGTAATTGATCACGTTTTTTCAAGAGTTAAATCATCAGAGAAAATTGACCAAGTTATCATCGCAATTACAACAAATGCTCAAGATGACATGCTTTTCAAACATTGTATTGAAAATAATTATGAGGTTTTTAGAGGACCTGAGGATGATGTTCTTGAACGATATTATAAGTGTGCCCTAAAATACAAAGCTGATAGAGTCGTAAGGATTACTGCAGATTGTCCTCTTATTGATCCAATTTTAATTGACGAAATAGCAGATTTTCATACAAGCGGCCAATATGACTACGTGAGTAACACAATTAAACCATCTTATCCTGATGGTTTAGATACTGAAATATTTACATTTAATTCATTAAAGGAAGCACACGAAAAGGCAATCTCCCAATTCGACAGAGAGCATGTAACTCCATTTATAAAATTAAACAAGAGTTTCAAAAAGGTAAATTATAAAAATCATTCAGATTATAGTCATTTGAGATGGACTCTTGATGAACCTAAAGATTATAAATTTTTATTGAGCTTATTTGGCATTTCTAAAAATCTTAGTCACAATTGGTGCGATATACTAGAACTAATTGAAAATAACGAGGACTCAATAGACTTTTCTAATAAATTAATTAAAAGGGATGAAGGTGCAGCTATGGGAAACGGTCAAAAATTATATAAAAGAGCAAAAGAATCTATACCCGGTGGAAATATGCTTTTATCAAAGCGCCCAGAAATGTTTTTGCCAGATTTATGGCCATCATATTTTGATTCTGCTTCAGGAATAGAAGTTAAAGACCTTGATGGAAATAGTTATATAGATATGTGCATTATGGGCATTGGAACTAATTCATTAGGGTATGGAGATATTGACGTTGACAAGGCTGTTTCTAAAACAATTAGCAAAGGAAATATGTCTACCCTAAACTGTCCTGAGGAAGTCCATTTAATTGAGAGGCTAATCTCAATGCATCCTTGGGCAGGAATGGGTAAGCTTACTAGGAGTGGTGGAGAAGCAAATAGTGTTGCTCTGAGGATAGCGAGAGCATATTCTGGTAAGTCTAAAGTTGCTATATGTGGCTACCATGGCTGGCATGATTGGTATTTATCTGCAAACTTGTCATCAAAGGATGGTTTGAAAGAGCACCTTTTACCAGGCTTAAGCACAAAGGGAGTGCCTGGATCGCTTGAAGGCGACACAATTCCTTTTTTTTATAATGATATTAAATCTCTTGAAAAGATATTCACCCAAAATGATGATGTTGGGGTAATTTTTATGGAAGTTCAAAGAAATGATAAACCTCATGATAGATTCCTTGAAAAAGTTCAAGAACTTGCATTGGAAAATAAGGCTGTTTTAATTTTTGATGAATGCACTTCAGGTTTTCGTGAGTGTTTTGGAGGACTTCATCTTAAATATAATGTAGAACCTGATCTAGCTATGTTTGGTAAGGCTTTAGGAAATGGATATGCCATAAATGCAGTCATTGGAAGAAAAGAGATAATGCAAGCAGCGCAAGATACTTTTATAAGCAGTACATTTTGGACTGAGAGAGTTGGCCCATCAGCTGCACTTGCCTGCCTTGAAAAAATGAAAAAAACCAAGTCATGGGAAATCATTTCTGAACTTGGGGGAGAGGTTAAAAAAGTCTGGAATCAACTTTCTGAGGAGTATCAAGTTGAAATTGAAATATCTGGATTAGATTCTCTTGCAAGTTTTGTTTTTGTTAGCAAAAATCATCTTGTTTACAAAACTTTTCTTACACAAGAAATGTTAAAAAAAGGATACCTTGCTTCTACTATATTTTATGCTTCTACATCCCATACAAAAGAAGTAATTAATGGTTATGGAGAAGCTTTAAAATCTATTTTTCAAAAAATCTCTAATGTAGAGAATGGCAAAGACGATATTAAAGACTTACTTAAAAGCCCTGTATGTCATTCAGGATTTTCAAGGCTTAACTGATGCTAACTTTGGTCATGGGCTCTAAGGGTATGCTTGGCCAGGCTCTAATGAGAGCTGAAAATAAAAATTTTGAAATTAAATCATGCAAGAGATCTGATTTTGATTTTACGAATGAAAATAAACTATTTAATTTTTTAGATACTAATAAACCTCAAATAGTAATAAATGCAGCAGCTAATATTAATTTAGATTATTGTGAAAGTTATCCATGCGAGGCTCAGAAAATAAATGTTGATTTTGTTAAAAATCTCTCTAGATGGTGTTCAAAGAATGATTCTATGCTAACCCACATATCAACTGATCATTTTTATGATTATGGAGCAGACTATGCTCATGATGAAGATGATAAAGTAGTTATTCTAAATGAGTACGCAAGACAAAAATATGCTTCTGAAAAAATTGCTCTTCAGGATAAGAATTCTTTAGTTGTGAGAACAAGTATTATTGGCTATAAATACTCAAAAAAATTAACATTTATTGAGTGGATTCTTTCAACGATAAAGAAAAAAAAGGAAATTACTGGCTTCAAAGATGCTTATACAAGCTCTATAGATGTAGATAGTTTTGTAGATATATTATTGCTAAGCCTTGAAAAAGAAATTATTGGGACTTACAACATCGGGTCAAGTGAAGTTTATAGCAAATATGATTTAATAGAAAAGATAATAAATACATTAAACTTACCAAATATTAAGCTTGAAGCATCTTCAGTTAGCGAACTTGAAACTCCAAGAGCATCATGTTGCGGTTTAAATGTAAAAAAAATAGAAGAAGTTTTAGATATTAAAATGCCATCATTAACGAATATAATTAAAAAATTAAAAATTGAGGAGAATTTCAATGACATATAACGACAAATTTAATATCGGCGAAAATACAATTGGAATAAATAGCCCAACATATTTTATTGCTGATATAGCTGCTAATCATGATGGAGACATTAACCGTGCTAAAGATTTAATCTATCTTGCAAAAGAGTCCGGAAGTCACTGTGCTAAGTTCCAACACTTTGAGGCTGATAAGATTGTTAGTGACCATGGCTTTAAATCCATGTCAAACGATAAGATGTCTCATCAAGCTAGCTGGCATAAAAGTGTTGCTGAAATCTATGATGACTATCATACAAAACGCGAGTGGAACAATGAGTTAATTGAAACATGTAAAAAAGCTGAAATAGAATTTATGACAACACCTTATGATTTTGAGGCCATTGAGGATTTAATTGATAATGTGAATGCAGTTAAAATTGGTTCAGGTGATATTACATATAAGAAATTACTCAACCAAATCTCATTCCTAAACAAACCTATTTTATTAGCTACTGGTGCCTCAGACATTCACGAAGTTATGGATGCAGTTGATGTAATTAAGGCTGTAAATAAAAATATCTGCTTAATGCAATGTAATACTAATTACACTGGGGATTTAGAAAACTTCAAATATGTAAATCTAAATGTTCTTAAGACTTTTGCAACAATTTATCCAAATATGCCTTTAGGATTATCTGATCATACACCTGGATATTCTGCTGTTTTAGGAGCAATTGCCTTGGGTGCAAGAGTGATTGAAAAACATTTTACAGACGATAATGAGCGCGTAGGGCCAGATCATCATTTTGCTATGAATCCAAAAACTTGGTCAGAAATGGTGGAAAGATCACTAGAATTAGAGTATTCATTAGGCAATGGACTCAAAATAATTGAACGCAATGAAGAAGACACTGTTGTTATTCAAAGGCGCTCAATTAGAGTCATTAATGATATGAAGGCTGGCGATACAATAAAAGAAAAGGATATAGAATTCTTAAGACCTTGCCCTAAAGATGCAATTTCTCCTCATAATTATGAGGAAATCTTAGGAAAGAAACTTAAAGAGGACAAAGCAAAAGGAGATCATATCAAAATTACAGATGTATAACGCTGATGTATTAGTTATCATTCCTGCATTTAATGAGGCTAAAACAATTGAGAGAGTTATAAATGTGGCACATCAGTATGCTGATGTTCTTGTAATGGATGATGCATCAACTGATTCAACAAGAGAAATAGCAATTAAATATAATGCTAAAGTTATCTCAAATAACACTAACTTAGGATATGAAAGTAACCTAAGCAAAGGAATTGCTTTAGCTTGCCGTGAAAAGCATTATTCATATTTTCTTACTATAGATGCAGATGGTGAGCATGATGCAAATGATATTCGAAGGTTCATAGAAGAGCTTAAATCAGGATTTCATTTAGTTTGTGGCAATAGAAGTTATAAAAATAGATTTTCCGAAAAAGTTTGGGGGTTTATCGCAAATCTATTATATGGAATAAAAGATCCGCTATGTGGCTTAAAGGGGTACTCATCTGAGTTTGTAGATAATACTTTATCATCTCATGAAACAAATATTCTGGGCTCCCTTGTGGGAACCTATTTGACAAAAATAATGTTAAATAATGGCTGTAGTTATTCAAATATAAACATAAACGTCTCAAAAAGAGAAGGAGCTTCTAAATTTGGAGATGGTATTCAGGTAAATTTCTCTATGATCAGAGAATTAATAAAATTTATTAAGCTTTAATTTAAGTGCATATATTAACTATGAAATATATAATCTATTAAAAACACATATCTTTGGAGCAGATAAATGAGCGGATTTTCATATGATACGCCAGAAGTTGATAAGGATTTTATAGCCTGTGACTGGAATGAAGGCGACAATCATCTCGATAATTTTAAAAATCTAAAACTTGATAGCTATGTAAGAGGAGACCTTGAAAAGATAGCAATTAGTTGTGCAAGAAACATACTAGATATCCCTAATAACTTAGATTTAAGACTTACATCTGGATCAGATGTCGGGATTTTAATAACCCTGCTGTATCTTGGAAGTACTTCTTTTTCATCATTTCGCATGAGGCAAAACGACTATGCTCAAGTGAGGGCATTTGCAGAAATATCCTTTGAGAAAATAGATATCCAGCCTGACGATTCAATTTTTGAAAATATATATAGTAAAAGCGTGATTTATTTATCTAATCCAGGTAACCCAACATGCAAATACTATAGTGACATTGAATTACTCAAAATTGCAACCGATAATCCAGAATCAATATTTATTTTTGATCTAGCGTATATAGAATACGAAAAACCATTTGATGTAAGTATTTTTAATGATCTAGATAATGTGATATTTTTAAGAACTTTTTCTAAATACTGGGGTCTTGCAGGAGCAAGACTTGGCGCAATAGCATTTCCACTAAACAGCAAACTTAATAAGATTTATAAAGTTTTTAACTCCAAACATATATCTCAACAGCATCTCAGGCTTTTACAAGAGCTCAACGAGGCCAAGCAAGTTTTAATTAAAAAAAGGGATAATGAGAAGTTACAGTTAGAAGAAATATCAAAAATCATCAGCAATAAATTTGATCTATCTACATCAATAGCTGGTAATTTTGTTAGATTTGACTGCGTTGATACTTTGAATAAAGAAAAGCTTGCAGAATATTTCAAAGATCTTCAAATAACAGTCAGAGATATCTCACATCTTCCTTCATACTCTAAGTCATTAAGATTTAGTTTTCGTTCAGCAGCATATGAAAAAATATTACTTTGATTTTTGTGGGACTTTAATCAAAGAGCAGACACATGAACAAATAAAATTCTACTGCAAGGAAAGAAAGTACTTCTCATATTTTATAAAGATATTAATCCCAAAACCTTTTAAGATTAAATTTGATTGTTACTACTTAAAAAAGTTTAATTTATACTCTGATTTTTCTGAATGGCTAGTTTTAAACGCAACTCCTTCAAAATCTTTGAAAATCCTTAAAAAGCTTTTAGATACTAATCAACCAGTTAAAATTCTTACGCTTGCTGACCAAATCGTTGTAGAAAGTTTTTTAAAAAAGCACTTAAATATTACCAATATTAATGTTGTTGGATCTTCTGTAAAAAATATTCTTTCAGCAGATACAAAAGCTCAAATACTCGAAAATGAAACAGATACAGTATTTTTTACAGATAGCTTGATGGATTTGAATGCAATAAAAGTTGCTTCAAGCGTAGTTATATCGGAGTTTTGCTCTCCCTCAATGAGAAAATATGCTATTAAAAATAAATATATTTTTGTAGGAGACTATGAATAGATTAGCAATAGTTCTATCTGGGCATGATGATAGTTGTGCCAGATCACACTCTTTAAGGAATTTTCTTCTTTTTTTCAAAGTTAAATCTATTATTAATTCCAGACATCTGGATATTGATTATATAAATATTTTTGTTCATCCTTCAGAATTCTTATTTTTATACCGCATAATTGCAAAAAAAATATTTTCAAATCTAACCATTAATGTTAAAAGGAACTGCAACTCATTATCTGAATATGATTTGGTCATCGGATGCTTCAGTTCTGTATATTATGGAGAACTCAATCCATCAATAGAAATTTATGACCCCGCTCTAACTGATAAACATATTCTTGAAAACCTAATTAACGTAAAAAAACTTTGATTAATATATTTAAAATGCTCCTGGTTGTTCTAGGATTAAAGTCAAGAACAATATTGAATAGAATAGGCATTAAAACTAGAGCCATAGCCCCTAAGAGTCCTTCCGCTTTAACTACTAAAAAATCATTCAAAGATCATGATTTAGTATTTTCGGAGTATTCTTCAAGAAATCGTCAGGTAAGAATTGATGAAGATGGAGTAGTGCATGTCTTAGATCGCTGTTTTAATAGTAACTATTTTCTCAACTGTAAATCAATCAATAAGGATGACTATCTTTATATTTATACTTTTTTTTACTTAGATCTTAGTCTGTCAGATTTAAAAAGAATTAATTTATCCGAAATAAGTTTATCAAATGTATCAAAAGAACCATTTGTTCAATCTCAGCAGATATTTAATCTAATCTCCAATTATGATTCTATTTTTACAACAGATTTAAATAATTACCTATATGAGCAATACAAAGATTTATGCAGAAATATTGAGTACAAAATCGATGGGAATCATGTTATCGAAAACCTGTTATCTATTTGTTTGTATGAGATTTATTTTGAAGACTCTAGTTCTAACTTAAAAATGCTTGCTGCTGAACTATCTAGACAAATTGACAAGCATGGGCACCTGGAACGAAACACAAAATATACTTATGATATTTTACTAAAGTTAAAAGTTTTAGATAAACTTCTTGATGCAAAATGTATTAATCATCAATTAAAAGTATTTATTGAAACTCTAAAGAATAGTCTAATCAAATATTATGATTCTTCTTTCTTTAGTCATGACAATATCCAGGGAGATAATCTGTATTTAGATTTGAACAAATTACTTAAAAGAGAATCGATATGGATGCCAACGGACTTAATAAAAGTTAGAAGCGCTAGCGGAATGTCAGGACACTCATTTGATTGCTCTTATTTTGCGCCTTTGCCAACTTTTATTAGGTGTTTTGGGACATATCATTATGCAAATACGGCTAAGAGAAGATTCCAAAGAATGAGAATTAATAATGCTCAGTTATGTCTTGAAAAAAAAGATCAATCAATTTGGTTTTGGAAGAGTTTTAGAGTTTTATTTAAATTACCTAAATTTTCATTCAAAATAGATGCAATAACTTATGTAGCTGAACTTATTATGAGCAATTCTATGCCCAGAATATTATTTTACAAATGGGAATCTACTAATAATGGCTGGACCTATAAATCGCCCAATAAATTGTTTTATAAGATTTATATTGATCAGCTTCCAGAAATTACAAAATCTGAGATTATTCTTAGTAATCACAAATTTATTTTTCCTCGGGATAGTTTTGTTTCAGTTAAATCAACTGTAAGAGCCAGCGGGCTTGGAGTATTAAAAAAAACATATTCTATTATGATTAAATCATCATCATTAACTTTAACTAAAATATGATTGTTTGGGGTTGCTGGATTACACTAACTGTAATTTCTTTTTGGCTTGCTTATAGAAGATTTTACTTATCTGGAATTGTCTTCCTATGTTCAACAACTTTACTGGTAGAGCTTGCTGCTGGAATTTATATTTGGGATCTATTTTTTTTATTTATTCTCTTCAATTCTATAGTTCTCTCTAAGCTGACCCTTCAAAGAACAAACATGATTTGGGCAATACTATTTATTGCTTTTTTGTTACTCAATGGACTCTTATCTGGTCAGTATTACTCTCTAATAGAGATAAGCCGCCTTATACAATTTACAATTTTGGTTCTTATTCTTCATTCACACTATTCTAAAAAACCAGTAGAAAAAGTTTTTTTATATATTTTACTTTTAAGCATTTCCCTAAATCTTGTCCTTCACTTCTTGCAAATATTCCGTTTTGATTTTTCATGGAGCCTTAAACCTACAGGAGCTATGAGCATTGGTGGTTTCTTTAATGATTCATCTGAATTTGGCCCAATAGCAATTCTTGCTGCATTTATGTATTACGCAAATTTTTTGGATGATAAAAGTTATAAATTTTATGGTATACCAATTTTCATTGCCTGCTTTGCTGTTGTCTTATCTTTTAATAGAACAAGTTTTGTTTTATTGCCCTTATTAGCAGTAGCTATATTTCTTCAAAGTAAATGGACTGCAAGGTTTAGTGTATTAATTTTTGTGATACTTGTTATTCCTTTTGGAATAAGCTATTCAAATAAAAACTTTGATTTAGTTTATGCACTTATGAATGATCCATCTTCTCTGCTGGGAGGGACAATAGAGCTAAGAATGGCAAACTGGAATATGATTTTTGATCATTATTTAAACTATTGCAACTTATTATTTGGATGCTCTCCTGGTTTTTTTGATGTTAATAGATATATGTTTGACTCTGGACTTGGCGTTTTTTCTGTAGATAATGCTTTTTTAAGAATTGCCGTGAGTTATGGAGTCTTGGGTTGCATATTGTTTGTTATGGGTAGCATTTTTCTTTTCCTAAAAACCAGAAAGTATTTTATTCTCTGGCCAATTATGATTGGGCTTGGCATGATGATAGAACTATTTAAAAGTCTTCCTGTGATTTTAGTATTAATTTGCACTTTTATTTTTCTCTTAACCAATGCCAGCCAGGTTACTTTAGAGAGAAAATGAAATTAGAAGAAAAAAAGTTTTTAGATATTTCTTATACTTTTTTGGGGATAGTTTTTTATTATTTTAAGGTTTTAGTAAAACTTCTTGGTTTTACTCTGAGGGGGTTTAATAAAGCTACTCACATTTCAGATAAGAATTCTATTAAGAGCGGTCTTGATTATAATCGTTCAACTAATTATTTTGATGTTGATTTGTCGTCAAGTGGCACGACTGGTGAACCTACTACAGTATGGGCTAGCCCACTTCATTGGATTTCAGAACAATCTGCCCAGATGGAATATTTTTCAAGTAACGGGTACAGATTTAGGGATAAGATGGTAGTTGTTAGGGGATATGCTCCAAAAGCAGAACAACATTTTATAAAAAGAGACAGATTGCGTAACTTTGTGTGGATTTCACCATTCCATCTCAAGAAAGAAAATCTTAAAGAGATAATTGCTGAACTCAGTGGGCGCTATTTCCTAAGAGGGTATCCTTCTTCATTGGAGTTATTAGCTAATCTTATTAAGGATCACAAAATATCCTATCCTGTTGCGTCATTTACTGCATCTGAAACATTATCAAAATTTCAAAGAAATAAGATCGAGACCACATTTAAGTGTAAGGTATTTGACTGGTATGGCACTTCAGAGCCAGCAGTTCTTTTATTTCAAGATAAAAATTCATATCCCGCATATAGAGAACCTTTATTTCACTGTAAAACAAGGATGGATACAGAAAACTCAGAAGAGGCAAAGATCTATGGTACTTCTATTTGGGATACTCTCTCTAATCTTGGTTATTATGATACGGGTGATACAGCAATTTTGAAGGATAAAAAAGTGATTGCAATAAAAGGTAGAAGTAGTGATGTTGTAAGGTTAAATGATCTAAATATTCCTGTTACAAATTTTCTGACTGTTTTTTATGGATGCCCAGGTGTTATAAGATTCCAAATTGTTAACTTTAAAGATATTGTTTTATTTATAGTTCAATCGGATAGTAATTTTGATGAGGACTGGCTTTTTAGAGAGCTTGATAAAAGACTTTGTAAGGATAATTTTACTATCAATCAAAATTTAGATTTTATCCAATCAAAGTTAGGTAAAACTCCTCATTTTATCAACAAAATATCAGTCTCATATAATGAATTCTTAGAGAGCGCAACTTAACAAATCTGTAAACAAAATGAAAGAAAGCCTATCTAAATTTATGATTGATAACACCTCTCTTATATTATTTAGAATTATCGGTGGATTATTTCCAACAGTTACATATTTATTATTGCCTTCGTTCACCAATATTGAGGTTTCAGCATCGGTTGTAGGTATTTTATCTATAGCATTAGTTGTCTCTACCTTACTTCGGTTCGGTATTGATCAGTACATTCTTAAAACAGGTGTAAATGAGAAAATAGGATCATCTTTAATCAAAACTTCTTTTACACAATTAATTATTTTTACTTTATTAATTTTTAGTTTCGTAATTCTTTTAATATCCATGTATCAACTGATAATAAATCCATCTGAAGGTTTGAAAAATTCATTTTTGCAAGCAGCTGTAGTAGCGCTCCCTATATCCATTTTATCTATTGGCTTTACGTTCTTTGCATCTCAAGCCATGAAAGTAACATCAATAATTTTTTTTAATATTGCTCCTTATTTTTTAATACTATTGGGAGTAATGATTCATGACAATTCAGTGACTGTATTATTTTGTGCTTTTGCGTTACCTTGCTTGTATCTAATTAAGTTTATAGATTTTGACATCAAAAAACATCTTGGACTTTCTGTATTAAGTAATGCAATAACAAGAGATCTTTTAAAAATCTATTTAGTTTCTGTCCTAGCAGTTTTATTGACAAATGTACCAGTGATGTTTGCCATGTATCTCGCTATTGATGGTTTAATTTATTCATCAGGTGTTTTCGTTCGCCTTATAGGCTTAACCTCATTTATTTCCACAATTGTGTATACATTATTTGCTCGTGAACTAAGAGATCTGGTACCAGATTTAACAGAACAATTAAAAATATTTTTTGGCAGCTATCTTCTTCTTGCCTCAGGATTTACTATTCTGATAGCAATTGGAGTATTTTTGATCAAGTATTCCGCTATTCCCTTTAACTTTGCCCATGACTATCAAGTTTCTGATATCAAAACAATTACATTCTTTATTCTTTTGCTACCTCTAATCACGCTCGGAAATATTATCGGATACCGTCTTTTGGTTACAGATCAAACTAACTGTTTAATAATTGCACTTGGGATTAGCAATGCATTCCTAATATTTTCTTATTCAAGCCAGTTTTTCATTGAAGAACTTGGGATAAGTATGCTTTATTTTTATGCCCTTGTTCTTGATAGTATTATTAAAATAATGTTTTACTTTTATAATTTACCAAAAGAAATTTCCTATGATTGATTATCTTATAGCGCATCTTG
>CENJ01049134.1_pt1 | contig 17341 bp, 20 predicted proteins | sample 356161 | NCBI WGS metagenome assembly CENJ01 (sample SAMEA2619531, study PRJEB7988) | marine metagenome | biome: marine biome (ENVO:00000447); feature: surface water layer (ENVO:00002042); material: "saline water (ENVO:00002010), including plankton (ENVO:xxxxxxxx)" | depth 5 m
AAAAAAATTTATTTTAGTGTGGAAAAGTTTACAATTACTCTTTTGGAATAACTTCTAATGAAACTTCAGATTGAACTTCTGCATGAAGGTTTACTACGAATTTATATTCACCTTTTGATTTTATATTTGTAGTTAATTCGATTTGCTCTGCTTTTATTTCAATATTTGAGGTATTTAAAATCTCATTACATATTTCTTTTATAGTAACTGAACCATATAGGTTTCCATTTTCCATAACTTCTTTTTTTACAGTTATTTTGATTGTTTTTAATTTTTCTGAAGTTTCAATTGCTTTATTTTTTTCAATTTCATTTTTTTTTATTATCTCTGCTTTTCTAGTTTCAAAATGAGCAAGATTTTCTTTAGTTGGAAGCAAGGCTTTACCTTTTTTTAGCAAATAGTTTCTACCAAAACCATCTTTTACATTTACTTTTTGTCCAATGGTTCCAAGTTTTTTTATATTCTCTAATAAAATTACTTTCATATTTAATTTCCTACATAAGGCAATAGAGCTAGCGCTCTTGCTTTTTTTATTTCTTTTACTAGAATTTTTTGCTTACCATGCGAAACATTTGTAATTCGAGTAGGTAATATTTTCGCAGAGTCTGAAATATATTTTTTTAATAATTTTATATTTTTATAGTTAAGTTCCTCGGCACTTTTTTTTGCCAAAGGGCAATTTTTTTTACCCAACTGAGATAATTTAGATGATAAACCAAAACTATTTTTTTTCTTAAATTGTTTTTTTTTCATTTACTTTTTTTCTTTTGCAAGTTCAGATTCTTCTTTAGGAAGATCTTTAATTTTCATAGATAAGTATTTTATTACTTTATCATTAAATTTTTCAAATTCTTCAATGGCTCTTACTGTTTTATTATCTCCCTCTAAATAAATGTTTCTATAATACCCTTTATTATTTTTTTTAATTGGATAAGCTAGATTCCGTAAACCCCAGTCTTCAACTTTACAAATTTTACCTGATGATTTGCTAAGAATTTCTTCAATTTTCTTCTCAATATTTTCTAGATCTTTTTTATTTGCCTCTGGGGCAGCGATATATGTATGTTCGTAAATATTCACAATTATAATTATTTAATTTAAAAAAATGGTTTGATATAAGAGTATTAATTTTAATTCAATAGATATATTCTTTAAAAATGACCAAATGTATAGTTTTTCCAGGCCAAGGATCTCAATATTTAGGCATGGGAAACTATTTGAAAGAGAATTTTGATGTTTCTAAGAGAGTATTTGAGGAAGTTGACAGTTCGTTAAATCAGAATTTAAGCGAAATAATTTTTGGCGAAGATGTTAAAAAGTTGAATTTAACAGAGAATACACAACCTGCAATTATGGCAGTGAGTATTGCCACTTTCGAAGCTCTGAAAAAAGAAAAAGACATTAATATTAATGATTTCAACTTATGCGCTGGCCACTCTTTAGGTGAATATAGCGCGTTGGTAGCCTCTGAATCAATCAAGCTTTCCGACGCGGCTAAAATTTTAAAAAAAAGAGGTCAAGCAATGCAAAATGCTGTACCAGTTGGAGAAGGTGGCATGGCAGCAGTTTTGAACATGGATATAGATAATTTAGAAAAATTTATTTTGGAAAAAAATTTTCAGACTGTAGAAATTTCAAATGATAATTGTCCAGGACAATGTGTTATAAGTGGGTCAAAACAAGAGGTTGATGAAATAGTGATTTTATTAAAAAAAGAATTAAAAACAAAATCTATACCTTTGCCAGTCAGCGCCCCTTTCCATTGCAATATGATGAAACCTGCTGCTGAAGAATTAAAAAATTATATGGTAGATTTTAAATTTAGTGACCCTAAAATTCCATTAGTGTCAAATGTAAGTGCAAAAGCAGAACACTTAAGTGATGAAATAAAAGACTTACTAATTAAATGTATTTTTTCAAGAGTTAAATGGAGAGATACAGTTAGTTATTTTTCAAACAATAAAATATTAGAGGCTGTAGAATGCGGTCCTGGTAAAGCTTTGACAAATATGTTCAAAAGATTTGAATTTGAAATTAAATGTTTAAAACTCGATAATGTGGAGGACATAAGAAATTATGAATAGTTTTAAAAATAAAAAAGTAATTATTACTGGTGGGTCGAGAGGTATAGGGTTATCAGTGTTGGAAGCACTTTATAAACTTCAAGCAGAAATATTAACTATTAGTTCCAATCCTAACAATTTAGAAAATTTAAAAAAAAAATTCCCTAATATTAAAATTGAACAATTAAATTTAAAAAATCAAAATGACGTAGTTAAGCAATTTCCGAGTCTCATAGACTCTCTTGGTGGTATTGATATTCTAATTAATAATGCGGGAATTACTAAAGATAATTTAACTTTAAGAATGAAAGAAGAAGAATGGAAAGATGTAATAGATGTTAACCTAAATTCTGTTTTTTTTACATGTCAGGCTGCAATAAAAGCTATGATTAAAAATAAATCAGGCAGTATAGTTAATATAACTTCTGTTGTTGGGCATACTGGTAATGCCGGTCAAGCTAATTACACAGCTTCAAAGGCAGGTGTTGTTGCTATGACCAAATCATTGGCAAAGGAATATGCCAAAAAAAATATTAGAGCAAATTGTGTATCCCCAGGTTTTATTGCTACAGATATGACTAAAGATTTAAAAGAAGAATATAAAAATGAGTTATTAAAAAATATTCCAATTAATAGACTAGGGACAGGTGAAGATATTGCAAATGCTGTAATTTTTCTTTGCTCTGATGATTCTTCATATATAACAGGCGAGACAATACATGTGAATGGTGGGATGTATATGGCTTGATTAAGTTAAATTAATCATTTAAAGAAATATTTTAAACAAAAAGGAGAATTTATGAGCGATGTTAGGGAAAAAGTAAAAAAAATTATTGTTGATCACCTGGGTGTTGATGCAGCAAAAGTAACAGACGAGGCAAGCTTTATTGATGATCTTGGCGCTGATAGCTTGGATACCGTAGAATTAGTGATGGCATTCGAAGAAGAATTTGGTTCAGAAATATCTGATAGTGAGGCAGAAAAAATACTTACTGTTGGTGATGCTGTTAAATTTATAGAAAGTAACGCTAAATAATTTTTTTTTGTCATACAGTAGTGGATTATCAATAATTATTTCATCCCCATCTGGGGCAGGAAAAACTACTATAACCAGGGCAATTTTAAAAAAAATAAAAAAATCTCATTTATCTATTTCTTGCACTACAAGAAAACCCAGAAGTAACGAGCGAGATGGAGTTGACTATTTTTTTGTCTCAAAAGAAAAATTTATAAACTTAAAAAAACGTAAAAAATTTTTAGAATTTGCAAAGGTTTACGAAAATTATTACGGCACTTTAAAAAGTGAGGTAAAAAATAACTTAAAAAAAAAGATTTTAGTTTTATTTGATGTAGATTGGCAAGGGGCAAGGTCAATTAAAAATAAAATTAACAAAAATTGTTACTCTTTTTTTATACTACCTCCGAATAAGCTTGCTTTAAGACAACGGCTATTAAAAAGACATAAAGAAGATAAACATATTGCATTAAAAAGATTTTCATTAGCAAAAAAAGACATAGAACATTGGGGTGAGTATGACTTTATTTTTATAAATGATAATCTTAACAAATGTGTAAAATCAATTTTAAAAAAAATTAGATCATTGATCGAAGAAAAAAAACGCATGGATCAAACTTTAAAAACAATAAAAAAGTTATAAAATTGAAGAAAAAAAATAATAAGTATCTCTGCTTAAGTTTTCTGGTCTTTTTTTAAAATAATTATATAGTTTCCATTTATTAATTTGATCTTGTGTAAATATTCTATTTATTTTTTTAGTATTAATTTTTCTCCTTTCATTAAAAAAAATTTGTGTAATTTTTTCTAATTTATGAAAGTTTTTTTCTTTTATTTTTTTTTTTTTTAATGCAGTAAATTTTAAAACGACTGTATCAACATTAGGTACTGGATAAAAATTTTTCTTTCCAATTTCTAATTTTTTTTCTATTTTAAAAAAAGCACTACTTAAAATCGATATTCTTCCGTATTTTTTTGTATTAATATCTGCAACAATTCTTTCAGCTAATTCTTTTTGAAACATTAAGATCATATTTTCAATACAATTGTATTTATTCTGAATCTTTAACCACTTAATTAAAAGTTGTGCCGATATATTAAACGGTAGATTTGAAATAATAGAAAATTTTTTTTTATTAAATAGTTTATATTCATCAATTTTTAATGCATCTTTATTAATAATATGTTTTGAATGTTCAAAGTTTTTGTGCCTTATAACTAAAGCATTATCAATTTCTAAAGCAAAGAAATTTTTAGGTTTTTTTTGTATTATTTTTTTTGTTAATGCTAAATTGCCTGGACCTATTTCTAGGATATTTTTATTTTGAATATTTTCCAGCTCTATAATTTGATCAATTAAAGTATCATTAATTAAAAAATTTTGCCCAAATTTTTTTTTAAACATTAAATTTTTCACAAAATTTTATACATTCAATAAAGCTTTGGTTGTCTATTTGAGATTTATTTTTATTATTATTCAGCTGTTTTGCAGGACCATGATCTGGAGATAATCTAAGGAGTTTTTTGCCAATAGTAATATTTATACCTTTAAATTTATTCATCATCTTGAAAGGTACTAACACCTGGTCATGATACATACCTAAATAGACCTTGTTTTTAAAATTATTAAAAGCTGTATCAGATGATATTGGCCCTATAATATCTACCTTTTTTTTTGAAAAATATTTAACAACAGGTCTTAAGTGAGTTTCGTCTTTATTGAGATTTTGCAAATCTTTGCTCGCATGAGGATTTAAGCCCAAAACTATAATTTGAATTTTTTTTTTTACTTTTTTTTTGTAAAAGTTTACAATATTTTTTATAGATATTATTAATTTATTTTTGGTAATTATTTTATCAACATTTTTTATTTCTACATGTGTAGTAAGAGGAGAAACAGAAAATTTATCGCTATATAGTAGCATTGTCTCATTTTTTTTATTGTCAAAATAATATGAAAAAAACTCCGTATATCCAAAAAATTTATTATTCAAAAATTTTTTTTTGTCTAAAGGCATGTTAATTATTGCTTGAATTTTTTTTTCTTTAAATAATCTTATTGAAGCTAAAGTTATTTTTTTTAAATATTCAAAATAATTTTTTTTATTTACAATAATATTAAGGAATATAAACTTATCTATTCTTCTTGAAAAAGAATAAATTTTAGAGAAAAGTTTTTTGTCGCCTATAAAAATAATTTTATCCAATTTGCAATTTTTTAATTTTTTTAATGATTTGACAATAATTTTTTCGTTAATGCTATTATTATCAGTTAATAATATACTTATATTTTTCATTATAAATATTTTATTAAATATTTTACTTTAATTTGATTAAAAAAGGTTTTTGAATAAATATTTAACTTTTTATTTTTTTCTATTGAAATTATCTTTTCTCTATCTTTTTCTTTTAAGTTCTTACTTTTTATCATTTGATTAATTTCATCAGTATTTACATATAATTGTTGAGAGTATTTCAAATTTATTAACTTATTCCATTTATCTTGGAGGATTATTTTATTTTTAATATTATCTTTAATATCTTTAGTTATTAATTTATTTTTTTTTTGTAAACTTAGATTTAATTTTTTTACTATTAATGCATCGCTTACACTTAATTTATAGTTTTTCAGCTCTATTTCTTTAATTTTTTCATTTATCATTTGTTGTAAAATTATTGGTTGTTGCTTATCATTTATCTTTACATCATTTAAAAATTCTAGTGTTTTTATTTCTAATAGAAGATCATAATTGGTAATAATTCTATTATTTATTGTTACAAGCGGTCGGAACTCTTGTGTACTGACCTGCGTGATAGATATTAGAATAAAAGAAAAAATGATTTTTATTATTTTCATCTTTTAATTTATCAAGTCAGTTAAATCTGGACCAAAATTATCCGAAAAAGGTTTTATAGTGATTCCAAAAATTAGTGTTTTTGAAGAGGTTATATCCTTGTCAAAATAGAAATCACGAGAAAGTGTTAATGATGACAATATACAATCATTTTCAAAATTAATTCCAAATTTTAAATACTCAGAGTTGTTTGTTTTTAAATTTCTCTTTGATTCAAAATTAAAATAATAATTATCTCCGATAAGTTTCTTTATATTTATTGAACCACTCTTTTCAGAACCCACATGATTATTTTTTTCTTCAAATTTTAATGCAGTATAAAGTTTATTATAACTACCAGATAATATTGTATTATTGCTCACCATCTCCGAAAAATCATTTTCAATATTAAAATTATGATTTATGGTTAAATTATTATTTTTAAAATTATTAAGAAAACTAATTTTATCTTTATTCTTTATATTCAAATTTACCTCATCCCCATTTAAACTATATTTAAAGTATCCAACTATATCTGAGGAAGAATTATTTAAAGACGATTTATTAGGCATTAATTTTTCTCTGTCTTTTCTTAAGACTTGCCCTAAACCCAAACTTGTTGTCACCTTTGTAAAATTTGAATTTTTTTTACTTTTATTGAATGTATAATCAAAACCATGACCTATACTAGCTCCAACCTCGGGGGTATCAAGGTTATTAGTTCTGTTCATAGAAAAAACGTCAGAAAAATTTAATAGCTTTTCACTGTCATAAGCATTCAGCATTTTTCCACTTGTATATTTTAAAAAAACTCTTGGAGTTAGAGTCTGATAAGAATTCTTTGAGAATTTTGCAAATGGCAGTGTATTATCTAAAGCAAAAGTAAAGTAATTATCAACATTAGTATTATCTTTTTGATTTGTAACATTATCATTATAAATATTATTGTTGTAGAGTGAAAGTTTAGCTACAGAGCTAATTCCATTATTTTTAAAAACCATTCCTTTGCTATTAAGTAATATATTGTTTCTAATTTTAAATTGCTTTTGATTTTTTAAAAATTTTTTTCCTTGAAATAAAGTATTAAAATTAGAATTAAAGTTTGCAAATTTTTTATTTAATGAAAACACTCCATCTGGAAGATAATAGGTATACTTACTATTATCTGAAATATCCAGGTTTTCAAAAATACCAATTTTAGTACTAAATCTTTTATTAGAATCATTTCCTGAAATTTGGATACTATTTTCCAAACTTCTAATATCGTTTTTAAATAATTTAGTATTTATTTTATTTACTCTTAAAAAATTTTGTTGTGATACTCTTTGTAATTTAAATTCTATTTGATTTTCATAAAATAAAACACTTGGAATATCCCCACTGTAATTTGCAAATAAATAGTTTCTAGCTCCTTTTGTACGGCCTGTTTTGTTTAGATTTTTGTAACCTTTTGAATAGCCATTTTCTATTATGAGACTGCCATTTTTGAACACTTGTCTGTAAGATGACCTAAGCAAATCATATTCATTAGAGTAGTAAGTTGGTGTTAGCGTAAGGTCTTTATCATCATTAATTGCCCAAAAATACGGAATTTGGATTGTTCTGCCAATATTTGTTAAAGTTTTTGCCATAGGTGGCAAAAATCCACTTTGTCTTTTTACTGATGGGTCGGGATGAGAAATATATGGAGAGTAAAAAACTGGTATTTTTTTTAATTTTAAAACTGCATTTTTATGAGTAACTTTTTTTTTATTTTTATCGTGAATGATCTTTTTACTGTTCAAAGACCATGATGGGCAAAATTCATTTTTATCATTTTTCACATTTGAACATGTTGTAAATTTTGCATCATTTAAATTTGTTATATTATTTTTTTTGTTTAATATAATTTTTTTTGAAGATAAAAAAGATCCATCTGATATATTGGCCTCAATTTCGTTTCCATACCCTATTTGGGTATTTTCATTGTACTTAAAACTATCGAAAAAAAATTTATTATCTTCTTTATCTATTAAAACTACGTTACCTCTAGCTTCTATAATTTTGTTATTTGCATTATACGTAAAAGTATTAGCAGTTAAAATATTTTCACCATCAATATATTTAGAATTTTTTTTTGTTATAATTAAATTTTTATTTCTGTAGTATAAAATTTGGTCTGCATAAATTTTCTTTCCAGATGAGTGTATTGCATTAGCATTTCCATTTGCTTTAATTAAATTTTTGGTATCATTATATTCAATTTTTTTGGCTTTTATTTCAAATAATTCATTACCTTGTACTTTTTTTATAGGAATAAATATTGAAAAAATAAAAAGGATTAAAATTATTTTATGAATATTTGAAAAAAAATTAATCATAACTTCTTATTAAACTATAAGTAGAATAAATCATTAGCAATATAACTGGCATCCAAACTGATAAAATTAGAGGTATTTTTCCACTTTCTCCCAAAGCAATTGATAAATCATTGATAAAGTAAACAACAATACCAATTAAAATACCTAAAAAAATATAAATAAAATTATTAAAACTATAATTTACCTTGATTGTAAAAAGAGTAGAAATAATAATCATTGAAAATAATAAAAAAGGTAATGATAATTGTTTATTGAGTTTAATAATTAATTCTTGCCCATAATAACCCCTATCTCTTATTTCTTCTAACTGGCTATTAATGTTCCAGATTGAATAAATGTCTGAATTACTAAAATAACTTTTTAATTTTTCTAAATTAATTGCACTAGTATAAATATAATTTTTTAAATTCCTGACAGATGTTTCCGAGGTAATATTTACATTATGTAAATGCCATTCATTATCTTTTATAGTAGCTTGTTCACTTGCAATCCTTTCTTTAAATAGTTCGTTATTAAATATATATATTGTAATGTTTTTTAGTTTAGAGAAATTTTCTTCAGTATTTCTATCGGCTCTAATTATTAATTTTTCCATACCTTTGTTTTCTTTAATCCATATACCGGTATTACTCATAATTAATAAATTATCATTATCTGAATATTTTTGTTTAACACTTTCATAATATTTAGATAATTGTGATGTAACAGGTGTTAATACAGCAATAATTACAATGCCTAAAAAAAAAGAAAATATAGCTGGCACCAGTGTTATAAAGTTTAATGAAAATCCTGATAAGCTCATTGGGCTTATTTCATTATTTTTCAAAAATTTAACATAAAAAAAAATACCGGAGAAAAGAAATATAAAAGGAGAAAAATTAAAAATCAGTGTTGGAGATTTAATTAATGTTAAAATAAAAATCTTTAAAAAAAAATTATTATTAATTTGCTTTTCTTTGAAAAAGATTAATTCTTCAACAAATGTAGTAAGTATAATTAAAGAAGAAAAAATTAGCGTAAATATTAATAACGAAAAAGCAAATTCTTTAATAAGATATTTTATTAAAATTTTTGGCGTGTATCTTTTCATAACTTATTTTCATTTTTAATTTGACGAAAAAAGAATAAATTAATAATAGCTATTAGCATTAATAATATAGAGAGATACGCATAACTTGAATTTATATTTTTTCCACTAATCCCCAGAGCTATTTGATTTAAAATCAGTAGAGAAATTGATCCAAAAAAAATAAAAAATTTTAATTTTTTAGAATTAATTTTTTCATTATTTGAAAAAATTAAAAAACTTATTAAACTTGTTAAAGCAATTATTAAAAAAGGTTTTATTATTCTCGTATTGATTTCTTCTCTGATTTCTTTTTTTCTATTTTCAGGAATTTGTTTATTATCTAAATTTGTTATTAACCAATTAAAATTTCGCTCATTAAATTTTGGATAGCTTGTATTTTTAAGTTGATAATTTGAAAAATCGAAAGTTGTTTTTTTAAATTTTATAAAATTAACTGAATTTTTAGTTTTTTCTTGCGTAGTACCATTGTATAGATTTAAGTATGATGTATTTCCATCTGAAAGAACTTCTCCGCTGGCAGCGGTAATCGTTCTTGATTTTTCATATATAAAAATTCCTCTTAGGTTGCCTTTTTTATCATTTTTTTCTACAAATATTGTTAGTCCCTCCAAAGGAGAGTTAAAGTTTTTTTCTTTTACCAAGGCATTAATTAAAGTGAATTTTGAATTGCCCAAAAGCAGTCTACCTTGATAAGAACTCCATGGAGCAATAAAATTTGATAGAATGATATTTATAATTAGTGCTAGTAATCCAATATATATACAAATTGAGTATATCTTTAGTTTGCTTATCCCAGAAAGCCAATAAATTTGCATTTCATTCTGGCTGTCTAACTTAGCGAATAAAAAAAATAATGAGATAATAAAATTTAACAAATATGTATTATCTAAAATTTTTGGATAACTAAAAATTAGATATTTTACATAAATAGAAACAGGATTTCCATATTCAGTTATGAGACTTAACAATCTTGCAGCTTGAGAAAACCATATTAGCAAAGAAAATGATAACGAGACAAGAATAAAAATTTTAAAAAACTCAATAAAAAAATATTGGAATATCTTGTTTTTAACCATTTAATGTGTATTAACCGTTGTAATTTATATGTTTAGTATTTCAACAAAATATAGTCAAAACTTTGATTTTAGGGCTATTTTAGTTAACAAAAATTCAAATTTAAAAAATCTTAAAACAATTTTTGATTTAAAAATTGCTAATGATCTAAAGATAAAAGCATCTAAAAATAAAAAAGGCTATACATTTGTATCTCATCTAAAAAAATCAAAATTTGCAAATCTGTTTTTCTTTAATCTAGAAGAAAAAAAAAATGATTTTGATTACCAAGAGTTGGGAGGGTTAATAGTTGAAGAGGCAATAAAATTAAAAAAAAATAAAATAGAATTGTCTCTTGATAGCCTTCCAAAATTATTTATCAAAAACTCTATTATCAAAAATATTTTGCTTGGGATGCTGTTGAGAAATTATGTTTTTAAAAATTACAAAACAGATCAATTGAGTCAAAAAAAAATAATAAAAATAGTTTTGGTACATCCAAATAAATCTTTATTGAAAGAATCAATTTTAGATGCAACGAATGTTTTTTCAGGTGTTAGTTTAACAAGAGATTTAGTTACTACTCCTTCTAATATTCTGAATCCAAGTAAATTTTCAAATGAGGTAAAAAAACTAAATAAATTCGGTTTAAAAATTGAAATATTGAATGAAGATAGATTAAAAAAAATTGGTATGAATGCTCTGTTGGGCGTTGGCCAAGGTAGTTCGAACAAGAGTTATGTAGCAATAATGAGATGGAATGGTGGTAAAAAAAATTCAAAACCTCTAGCTTTTATTGGCAAGGGTGTTTGTTTTGATACAGGTGGAATTTCTCTTAAACCGGCAAGATTTATGGAAGAAATGAAATATGATATGGCTGGAGCAGGAACAGTAACTGGTTTGATGAAAACCTTAGCTTGCAGAAAGGCTAAAGTGAATGCAATTGGTATTATTGGCCTCGTCGAAAATATGCCCGATGGTAATGCACAAAGACCAGGTGACGTAGTCAAGTCATTCAGTGGTAAAACTATTGAAATTTTTAATACTGATGCAGAAGGTAGACTTGTTCTTGCTGATTTATTAACCTATGCTGAAAAAAGATTTAAACCTAAATTTATGATTAATTTGGCTACATTAACTGGAGCTATAATTATCTCCTTAGGCAATGAGTATGCAGGTTTATTTTCAAATAATGATCAGCTTGCAGATAGAATAAATAAAATTGGCTACAAAGATAATGAGAAGGCATGGAGACTACCATTAAATAAAAACTTTGACGCATTAATTGACTCTCAAATTGCTGATGTTCAAAATATAAATTACTCTGGTGGAGCAGGATCAATCACTGCAGCTCAATTTTTGCAGAGATTTATACTAAAAAAAACACCATGGGCACACTTAGATATTGCAGGTATGGCTTGGACAAAAAAAACGACAAAAACCATTCCTTTAGGAGCAACAGGTTATGGAGTAAAACTTTTAAATAGATTAGTGGAGGAGTATTATGAGTGAACAGACATTGTCATTAATCAAACCAGATGCAGTAGAAAGAAACTTGATTGGAAAAATAATACAAATTTTTGAAGAAAATAATCTAATAATTGAAAAGATGAAAAAAATTCATGTTGATATGGATTTTGCAAAAAAGTTTTATTCTGTCCATTCTGACAAACCTTTTTTTAATGATTTGTGCAGCTACATAAGTTCTGGTCCATTAGTTGCACTGGTTTTAAAGGGAGATAATGCAGTTCAAAAAAATAGAGATTTAATGGGTGCAACAAATCCAAAAGATGCAAAACCCGGCACAATTAGAAATTTATATGCAATTTCAATCGATAAAAACTCAGTTCACGGATCAGATTCTATTGAAAATGCTAAAATCGAAATAGATCTATTTTTTAAAAATTAAATTATTTTTTCAAGAGCTTCAGTATAAGCTTTGTGCTCTAACTTTAAAATTTTCTTTGCCAATGTTATTGGATTATCTGATTTAAGAATTTTAACTTTTTTTTGAATTATTATTTTACCAGAGTCTAGCTTTTCATTTACATAATGTACTGTACATCCAGAAAATTTATATTTTGCCTTAACAGCTCTTTCGTGAGTATTTAGACCTTTTAGTTTTGGTAGGAGAGAGGGGTGAATATTCAATATTGGTATACCTGCTTTTTTTATAAAATTTGAAGATAGTATTCTCATAAATCCAGCCAAGCATATTATTTTAATCTTATTTATTTTAATCAGTCTCAACGCTTTATTTTCAAAAGTAGATAGTTTTTTTTCAATGAAATAATTTTTAATCTTATTTTTTTTTGCAAAATCCAACCCTTTTGCATTTGATTGATTAGATAATACAAGGCTAACTTGATATTTGCTTCTTTTAAGTTTGGAACTTTTGATTAAAGCTTTTAGATTTGAACCTCTTCCAGAAATAAATACTGCTATTTTTAATTTAGAATTTAATTTCGCCATTAAAAATAATTTTTTTATTACTTGAATTTATAATTTTACCAATCGGATAGGGCTTGTGTGTAGTTTTAAAAAAACTTTGAATTTTTTTAAGATTTCTTTTATTGATTATAAGACAAAATCCTACACCACAATTGAATGTTTTTAACATTTCATTATCAGAGATATTACTTTGTTTTAAAAATTTAAAGATTTTTAAGGTTTTAATTTTATCTAAATCTATCTTTGCACCTTTACCTTTTGGCAATACTCTTGGTAAATTTTCAGTGATACCACCACCTGTAATATTACAGCATCCATTGACTAGATTTTTTGAATGTAACTTCAAAACTTCATTTGTATAAATTTTTGTAGGTTCTAATAATTTTTTTAGAATATTTTTATTTTTAACCTTTTTTAATTTCAATACATGTCTAACAAGCGAAAAACCATTTGAGTGTAATCCAGAAGATGGAATAGCTAAAATTAAATTATCTTTTTGAATTTTCTTTCCGTCCAAAATTTTAGATTTATCTACCACTCCAACTGAAAAACCTGCCATATCAAACTTTTTATTCGAATATATACCTGGCATTTCAGCTGTTTCTCCTCCAGCCAAATAACATTTTGAAATTTCACAGCCTTTAGCAATTCCTTTTAATAACTTTTTGTATTTATTTTTTTCAACTTTTCCTATTGCAATGTAATCCAAAAAAAATAACGGTCTTGCACCTTGAACGATCAGATCATTAACGCACATCGCAACCAGGTCTATTCCAATTGTATCAAATTTATTTAATTTATTTGCCAATTCTAATTTAGTACCAACACCGTCAGTAGCTGAAACCAAAATAGGATTTTTAATTTTGTGAGGCTTTAAATCAAATAAAGAGCCAAAGCCTCCAATATTTTTAAAACCAGATATTGTTGAACCTTTAATTTTTGTTTTATTAGATAGGTTTGATATATATTTTACCAATTTATTAGTATTTGATGTATCAACTCCACTTTGCTTGTATGTTAAGGTCTTTTTATGCATTTATTTAAAATATTTTTAACATTAATGTTTGTAATCTTATTCTCTGTTAAGGCAAACTCTAGTATTTATATTGTTGATAATTATTCTTTTAAAACGTCATTAAAGAAAATAAAAATTAATAGAAATAAAGTAATTGAGAATATAAAGAAAAAATCTTTAAATGACTTTTTAAAATCAATTACAATTCAGTCAGATTATAAGAGTATTAAAAAAATTAATGATTATCAAAATTACTTTAAATATTTTATTGTCAAAGATGAATTGAAAACAGACAATATCTATGAAGTTATTTGTAAAATTGAATTTGATAAATTTAAAATTGATGATTTGCTAAAATCACAAAATATTAAATATATAAATTTTAAAAGCAATCCTGTTCTTACTGTTATTGTTGAAAAGAAAAATAATGAAATAAATTATTGGTTAAATGATAGTTTTGAAAAAAACTGGAGTAAAAAATCAAATAATCTTATTAATGCATTTCTTCCAAATGGAGATTTGACTGATATTAATTTTTTAAAAGAAATAAACGTAAAATCTTATCAAATTACCAGAGTTGATCGATTAACAGCAAACTATGGTGTTAGAGATTTTATATTTATAGTTTTAGACCAGGATTTAGATAAAGAAAAAGAAAATGTTTTTGTTAAATACCAATTTAATGAATTAAAATTTTCGAATAAATTTAAACTTAAAGAATTTGACCAAACAAGTATTGATGAATTATTTGATAAATTAATTTTAGAATTAAACAATTCATGGAAAGAAATTCAAATCTTATCACCATTAAAAAATAATAATTTTGTATTTCATTATAATTTAAAAAAATTATCTGATTATGTTGAAATTAAAAAAATTTTAGAAAAAAATAAAAATACTATTTCGCTGGATGATATTGAGGTGACAAATAGTAAATACTTAGGAAATTTACTTTTTTCAGGCTCCAAGACCAATTTCATAGAATCTTTGGCAGAATTTAATTTAATTATTGAAAATAAAAATGGAAATATAAATTTAAAAAAAAATGACTGAACAACGAATATTTAATTTTAATAATACTACAAGTTTTTTTGAAGAAAACTTTATTAGAGATATATCAAATAGTAATGTATTAGATTTTTTAGATAAATTTCCGAATTGGGAAACTAAGTTGATCAATATTGTTGGTGAAAAAAAATCAGGAAAATCTTTTATTTTAAAATTATTTAGAAAAAAAAATCAATTTGCTTACATAAATAGCAAAGAAGATTTTGAAAAGAAATATGATGAACTTTTTCTAGTTGATAAACTTATTTTAGATGGTTTTCAAATCAATGAAGATAAGTTTTTTTCATTAATAAACCATTTTATACTTCATAAGAAATATTTAATTATATCATCAAGAGAACCTTTGACTGTGTTAGAAATTAAATTATTAGATTTGAAGTCAAGATTGAAAGAGTTTTTATTGATTGAAATACAAAATCCAAGCGATAATCTTATATATTCTTTAATCTTAAAGTACTTTTCTGATAATCAAATTGTTATAAAAAAAGATTTAGTAGAATATATTGTAAAAAAAGTAGACAGATCATATTCAAGAATTGAAAAATTTTTACTTAAATTAAATGATCAGAGTATAATTAAGAAAAAGAAAATAGATTATAAATTAATCAATGAAGTTCTTAATGAAATGGTTTGAAATCTTTAATAAGGAATTTCTTTTTACCTGTAATAATTTTTTCATATAAATCATAAAAAATTTTATTTCTCCATTTGGAATTTTTTTTAATACTTTTATATTCAGCAATATCAAATTTAGATGCAATTAGATTTTGATCAATAGAATATTTTTTTGATACTAAAAATCTAAAAAATTCTAAACTCTTTACTTGAATTTCATTATTCTCTTTTTTAACTTTTATTTTTGAAAGTTTTTTTAATAAATTAGTAATATCTTTAATTTGATTTTGAGAAAAAGTTTTATTTTTTTTAATTGTATGAAAAGATTTATTTTTAATTATTGTAATGATTTCCTCATCTTTTAATATCCAGTTTTTTGGCAAGTTTTTTTTCTTACTTAAATCATCTCTTATTTTAATAAGATTTATAAAATTTTTATTATTATATAATTGAATACCTAATTTCTTTTTAAATTTTGAATTAATCCCATTATTATTTTTTATTTTTTTGAATATTAGAGAAAATTCTTCTTTAGCAAAATTAAGTTTTTTTTCTTTTTTTAGCAATATGCTTTGTATTAAGTAGATTTTTTTTAAATATTTCACATCACGTTCTAAATATCTTATTTGAGAATTTAGCAGTGGTCTTCTTAACCAATCTTCATTTTGATGTTTTTTATCCAAAACTTTTTTAAAATATTTTTTTACTAAGTTTGCATATGAAATATTTTTATCCAATCCTAAAAATCCACTTGCTATTTGAGTATCGAAAAATGGTTCAATATTAATATTATGATTAAGAAAAATTTCTATATCTTGCATTCCACCATGTATTATTTTGACCTTTTTCTTTGATTTAAAAATTTCTCTAATTGTTTTAATTTGATCTGGAAATTTTAATAAATCAAATATGAAAATCTTCTGTCCATCAGAAATAGTAATTATTGATAGCTTTGAATAATAAGTTTTTTTTCTTTCAAATTCAGTATCAACACATAAACAATTTTTTTTGTTAAAATATTTTTTGAATAATTCTAATTTTTTTTGATTATTTACGATCATTATATTTTCTTGTTTTTTGTATTTTTTGTATATATTAGGATTTATCCTAAATGATAACTTATAGAACACATACTTGTGGAGAATTAAATAAATCTCATAAAGATAAAAAAGTAATTTTATCTGGATGGATACATAAAAAAAGAGATCATGGGAATTTACTTTTTATAGATTTGAGAGACAATTATGGCATCAGTCAGTGTGTGATTGAAAAAGGTCATAAAAGTTTTTCATATATTGAAAAAACTTCTTTAGAGACAGTTGTTAAGATTGAAGGCTTAGTTTTGGAAAGATCAAATGAAACTATCAACAAAGATTTAAAAACTGGTGAAATTGAAATATCAATAAATAATTTTGAGATACTTGGATCAGCAAAAGAATTACCATTACCGGTATTTTTGGATGAAGATTATTCTGAAGATATAAGATTAAAGTACAGATATTTAGACTTAAGAAGAAAAAGAATTCATAAAAACATTATCTTAAGGTCAGAAGTGATTTCATTCATAAGAGATGAAATGAAAAAATTTGGTTTTTTAGAATTTCAAACTCCAATTTTAACTTCATCAAGTCCAGAAGGAGCAAGAGATTTTTTAGTTCCAAGTAGATTAAACCCTGGAAAATTTTATGCACTCCCACAGGCACCACAACAATTTAAGCAACTTATAATGGTTGCTGGTTTTGATAAGTATTTTCAAATTGCACCATGTTTTAGAGAT
>CENJ01034654.1_pt1 | contig 17330 bp, 29 predicted proteins | sample 356161 | NCBI WGS metagenome assembly CENJ01 (sample SAMEA2619531, study PRJEB7988) | marine metagenome | biome: marine biome (ENVO:00000447); feature: surface water layer (ENVO:00002042); material: "saline water (ENVO:00002010), including plankton (ENVO:xxxxxxxx)" | depth 5 m
TCACTTATGTTTATAAAAAATGAGAAACCTTGCTGCGGACACTCTGCTAAGGTTGAATAACTCGATGAGTAGAATAAAGATAGAATTTGCGGTTGGTAATTAACTAATTTCGTTATTAGCAAGGGCTATAATTTCTATATAGCTTTCGCTAAATATTTGTAACATATCTATATTTTTGCCCACCATAGACTGAGCTGTAAGAAGATAAGCCTTAAAGGTATTAGATAGATAAAAATTTTGATCTATATCATATGAACTAACTACCATGTCTGAATAAATAAATGAAGCGTCATCTTGTTCGGTAGAAGTAACTGTTATTTTTGGATCAATATTTGCACCGAAAGCCAAATACAAATCATCTAATGTTCTATTATTTGCGCTATTTCTGTCGTAATAGTGAGTATAGTTATTAAGGAGTACTCTTCTAAATTTTTTAGAATCTATCAATTCAATAGAACCTGTAGATATTAATTGGTTGAATGTGCCATTCTGTGGAAAAAATGAAACACTCATTTTTTGAGTAATGAATAAATATTTTTCGGCAACTGTACTGTCGGCTAAATCTTTTTTTCCATCTTCAATGTCAGCCAAAATTTCAGCTATGCAATTTTGAACTATTTTGAGGTCTCCAGTTATTTTTTCAATTTGCTGTAAATCTTCTTGAGATGTGACTAATAATTCTTCGATCAAGGTGTCTTTATAAGATTCTTTTTCGCCTAGTTGTCTTAAATCATCAAGATAAAATGATAAAAAAACACCAGTAATAATTATTAAAAATTCAAGCAAATATCTTATGTAATTAAATGGATTAAACTTCATACATTAATATTTACATGTTTGTATTCAAAATGTAATCAAAAATGTGGACAATAAATTCAGAAGATTGATATGAGGATTTTATTTTTACTAGCATTATCAATCTATAGCTTTGCTACACCGACAGATTTTTCTGAGTGGTGGAGCAAACAAAGATCAGTTTTTAGGACCTGTTGATGGAAATAAACTGGGTAATTTTAGGTTGGCTAATCGACATGACTCTTAATGGTCTGGTGTGGTTTATCATCGCAGCATTTTCACTGTTACTAATTGATGTCTCTGATAAATGGACAAGAAAAGCTGTTAAATGCATGGATAAAGTCGACAAATGGATAAGAAAATTTTTAGATGACTCGTTTGAATGGATTCAAGAAAAGAATCTTACAATACTCTCCAGTATCATATTGTTAATTATCTTTGGTATTCTTGCTCAACTAGGAATAATACCCAAGCTAATAACTTAATAAAAAATGAGCGAACTAAATAAACAAAATCCAATAATAACTTACATTTTTGAGCTGGAGCTGATCAAGAGTGTAGATGAGGTCAAGGAATTTATGAGAGAAAATTCTTCTCCTTATGTTTTTAATTGCGCCGAGCCTAAAACTATAAGATTTGAATGGTTTCTATCTGAGGATGAAAAGTCAGCAACGCTAATTGAAATGTTTGATGATAGTGATGCTGCCAAATTAAGATTAGAAAATCATTCTGCAAGCCATCTAGTTGAAGAATTTCCAGAGCACTTTGAAATAAAACAATTTATTGTATTAGGCGATATTAAATCAGACATGAAGGAAAAATTAGCCGACTGGAACGCAGACCTAAGAGGAAATGTTGCAGGTTTTTTTAAAGGCATAGACTAATTTAAGAAAAATAGTTAAATGCGATCACACGTAAAAAGTTTTATTAGATCAGTTATTGTTAATGCAATTATGTGGAGCTTAATCTTTTGGCTTTTTCTTGAGTTTATTTTTTGATAGTTCTTGGCATAGCTAAGAATACTCAGTTACAATTTTTTAGTACCACAAAATTCTAATTCATATGATAGAGATATTGTTTTGGAGTTTAGTCTTAGTGACATGGCTAACTGTAGGCATGCATGTCATTAAAGAGTTCATAAGATTTAATAGGAGAAAAAAATGATCAAACCAAGCATGAAAAAACCCAGTTTTTTTAGAAGGTTTGTAATGAAACTTGTTGGTGGTTGGAGAAGAGTAATGGACGTAAAGTATAATCCATTAAAGTATATCCCCGATCCAAGTCTTCAAACGTATTTCATGTTGGTATTATTCATTATATGGAGTGTTTTCTTTGGATTTTTGGCAGCAAATTATCTAGGATTTTTTAACTACAATACAATTGCAAGCATTATTATTCATGTTGCAATAATATTACCTTTGGCTTTTACTAATGCCATTTTCGTTGATGCAGAAAGAGACGGCGATAAATGGCTAAAAGAATGGAAGGAAGAACAATCAAGATACAAGTTAATTGTAAACAGACTCAAAACTAAAAACTTAGTGATCTGGAATCCTAATAAAGAAGGCTAACATCGACAACTCTTATTATTTGATCAGAGTATTTTGAAGCTTTATGAAATATATAATACCTATAATTTTTTTGTTGTTCTCACAAAGTAACTGGGCTCAAGAAGATCCTGATGGACTTTTAAACGGCCTGCATCTTGATGCACAGATGGGGAATTTTGAATCTTACTTTGATCGTTACAGTAACGATGCTGTGTTCTTGGGCACGGATAAAACAGAACGTTGGACCATAGAGGAATTTAAAGCTTATGCTAGGCCAGCATTTTCAGATGGTCATGGATGGACCTATGCAGTGGTTGAGCGTAACTGGGAAGGGGATGGCAACACGCGTTGGTTTGATGAGATTTTGCTTAATGAAAAATTAGGACATTGCAGAGGAACCGGGGTCGTTGAGCTTGTTAACGGTGAATGGAAAATATCCCACTATGCTTTGACAATGTTAGTTCCTAATTCTATTGCGGTAGAGGTTGGCTCACTAACTCTAGAAGCCGATAAACAGAAATAATACAATTGTAAAGCATATTTAGGAGCAGCTCATGAGCGACAAAGAACAAATCGAAAATATAGTTCAGCTTTACATTGATAGCATGGATGAATCTGATCCCAACAAAGTGAAGCAGGCATTTCATAGCAACGGGAAAGTGGTTGGTTACTTGCATGGAGATTTTATGCAAATGTCCACAGATGATTTTGCTGACTTTGTTGCATCACAACAACCCCCACCAAAAGAAAAGGGTGAAAATGTTGTTTTTGAAATTCTCGCGTGTGAGGTGGAGGGAACGACAGCTTTTGTGAAAGTGAGAGACACCTATTTGGGGATAACGTTCTTGGACACTCTCTCTTTTATAAAAGAAGAAGGTCAGTGGCAGATCTACACCAAACTCTTTAATGTAGAGAGCGAATAAATAATGCTCTGCATCAAGGCGGAAATCCCAAAAGAGATTTGCGAAATTGATGATGAGGTAAAAGCTATTTATCACTCGCATGACACCATTTGCATTTGGGTTTTTAAATCTCGTGAGGATAGAAATAATTTTATGGACGCTACACTAGGCATGAAAAAAGCCGAAAGAGAAAATTATTTTATTAAGAATTATGAGTAAAAATTTTTCTATGGTGTTTGCCACAGAATAAATCTAAGTTACTGAACTAATAAATCTCCAGTTCTCTAGCTTTGCGGAAGTTTAAAAATATCTTCTACCTTGCAACCCAAGGTTTTGGAAATTTTCAAAGCAAGCACAGTTGAAGGCACATAAATACCATTCTCAATTGCATTAATGCTTTTTCTTGAGACCTCCGCACTTTCAGATAGCTCTTGTTGCGTAAGGCCAGCTAATTTTCTAAGCTCTTCTAAGTTATTTAGAAGTTTTTCATGACTTCTACCCACTTTTTGATTCCTGATAATCCCCAATAGAAAAAGATACCAGCAACACTCCAAAAACAAGCCAAACAAAGGCAGCAATTTGGTAAATCATGCTATTGGCCATTTGAAAGCTCCAGTTTGACCAGTCTTGAATAGAAAAAAGAATGAAGATTCCCATTCCATTAAGCCCATAACCTATTGACCCAAGTTTGTAGGCTCGAAGGGCAGTAAATTCGTCATAAAGCGCATTATTAATTTTTTTAGTATCAAGGAAATAATAAGAGAGCGTTAGATATGCTGCTCCCAAAAAAACTAAGACTCCAGGGACAAACATAATATTATGATTAGAAAGGTGCCAGCCCAAACTAAAACCTAGCAGCTCCAACATTAAATAGGCTGCAAAAAATACTTGAACAGCCCCAGAAATAAAAATTATTAAGAAGCGTTTAAAATAGGTCATCTATTTTTCCTCAAATTCCTCGACTGCTTTTGAAACATTTTTTGCCTCCACATTTTCATGCTCCTCAAAATAATATTCATCCAAGATAAAGCCCACCAATAATCCCAAGGCAAAGGCAACAGCAAAACTTATCTCCCAAGTAATGCCCCATAAAAAGTAAAGAAAGTAAAAACTTAAAAACCCAACCCCAACACCCAAAAGTGAAAATATTTCAGATTCGCTACCAAATAATTCTTTGATAATTTTTTTATTATCTCTTTTCATATTCATCAACCGCATTAGTAATTTCCTCTCTTGTATTTGGGTACATATATCCTGCCAACATTGTCCCGATTCCTATGGCACCAACCAGGAGACCAACACCTTCAAAGAATTGACCCACTGCCCAGTTGCCCAATAAGTAAATTCCAACACCTACAAACAGTGTTATTAAGCCCCCTCTACGATAATCAATCGGCTCTTTTTTCCTTTCTTCAAAAATATTCAAGAGTTCTTCAACTTTTTTTGGGTCATCTAGGTTTTTAGAGATCTCCAATACAGCCTCCCTTTTTCCTTTACCTTCATAATAAAGCCAAATGAAAACTGCAATTGGAACAATTATCCCGGTCAAAACTCCTAATATGGGCACTAGTATTTCCATAACTTCTCCTCTTTAAAATGTAACGCAAACTTATCATTATTTAAATGGGAAGTAAAGGTTACATATAAAAATTTTTGTTACTGTATTACAATAAGCCATGCAAAAAACTCAAAAACGTACAGATAAATTTGCAATCACTGTCTCTTTAGCTTGTGCAATTCACTGTTTATTTGTTCCGTCTTTTGTAATTCTTTCAGCAGGGCTTTTATCCATTACCATCGATAATGAATTTATTCACAAACTATTAATATTTATTGTTATTCCTGTAAGCATCTTCGCTTTGTATGCGGGATATAAAAATCATAAAACCACATCTTTTTTTCCTGCAGCAATCATTGGAATGATTGCATTGGTTGCTGCTGTAATTATGGGAGAGAGGTTATTGGGTGAGCAAGGCGAGCAATTCATTACACTTCTGGGATCTCTTTTATTGGTTTTTGCACACTACCAAAACTTTCAGACCTGTAAAAAATTAGAGTGCGCTGACTGTCATGAAAAATCAGCGTAAGCTAGCATCGAGGTCCTTCAGCAAAAGTCAGGTTGCGAATAATTCTTAAACTAACTAGCTTTCTCTTGTCTTATGATTATTTTAGTTGCGCTCGAGGATGAGTTAACAAAAGAAGACTTTAATGAGTTTCATATTGAGCATATGGGAGTAGGCAAGATTAATGCCGCAATTAAAACAACAGAAGCGATTAGGAAATATTCACCTGAATTAATTATTAACTACGGAACAGCTGGAAGCCTAAACAAAGATATTTCTGGTCTTGTTGAAGCAACGAATTTCTATCAACGTGATATGGATGCAAGCCCATTAGGAATAAAGGTGGGCGAAACTCCATTTGAAGAAAGTTTCAAGATTCACTTTGGCAGGAATGGGCTTAGCTGTGGAACGGGCGACTCATTTGTAACAAACACACCCGAGCTTATTACCGACTTGGTTGATATGGAAGCTTATGCTATTGCGAAAATTTGCAAGATGTATGATATTGATTTCAGATGTTTTAAATATATTTCTGATCAAGCGGATGATAATGCTAGCCAGGATTGGAAAGAAAATGTTGCTCGGGGAAAAAAGCTGTTTATTGAGAAAATCAAAGAGATATATGGATAAATATTTTTTATTAAATGACAAAATCTAAAATCAACTTAAAATCAAAACTGGAATCAATAAAAGACTATTGGTCTCCAAAGGTTATCGCTGAACTTAACGATTACCAATTTAAACTTGCAAAAATCAAAGATGAATTTATCTGGCATGAGCATAATGATACCGATGAAGCCTTTATCGTTATTGAAGGAAATATTGAAATAGAATTAGAAGATAGAACTGTTGAGTTAAGTGAGGGTGAAATGTTTATCGTACCTAAAGGAGCGAAACATAAGCCTATTGCTAGAGGTGAGGCTCACATTATGTTGATAGAACCAAGGGACGTAAAAAATACTGGCGATATTGAAAATGAGCTTACAGCCAAAAATGATATTTGGATTTAATTAAGAGTTGTTATATAAAAAGTACTCGGAGACACTTATGAGCGACGATCAAAAAAGACTGGCAGATGCTTTAGAGGAGCTTAAGGATCACAATTTTATGAAGATTCATGAAAGCCCGATTAAGTTTATTTATTACAATCTTCTACGAGGACTTGCGATTGGATTGGGCTCAGTGGTTGGCGCCACATTGCTGGTTTCAATCCTGGTAGCAATTCTTGCTCAGATTGAATTTATTCCAATTCTTGGCAATTATGCTCATCAGGTTATAGAAATCATAGAAAAGCTAGATAAAAAAAGCTAAATACATTTTTCATGCTGGATTCCATCGATCACTTAATTATTGCTGTTGAAGATTTAGACTTAGCTGAAAGCAATTATCAAAAAGTTTTGGGATCAAAGCCTGTTTGGAGGGGAGTTCACGAAGAATACGGTACCGCAAATAGCATTTTTAACTTCGACAATACTTACTTAGAGTTACTTAGTGCAAACGGCAAAGGCATAGGTTCTGATCTAGTAAATCATATTCTTAAAGAGGAAGGAGAAGGTCTTAGTGGTATTGTATTTGGATCAAATCATTTGTCTAAGCTGCAGGCTCATCTAAGGGGTAGTGGTTTTATAGTTGATGACATAAGCAGTGGCAAAGGAACAAACTTAAAAGATCAAGCAATCAGAAAGTGGAAAAATTTATTTCTACCGCCTGAATTAACTAGAGGGCTTTTTTCTTTTGTTATCCAGCACACCGAAGGTAGCCTCCCTAAAATAGAAAGAATTAGCAGTGATTGTGTAAATAAACTTGATCATGCAGTCATTAATTCTCCTGATATCGATGGCTTTATAAAAACCTATAAAGATGTATTTGGCCTGAGGCTTGCTTTAGATATCTTTAATGATCACTGGAAAAAAAGGATGTTATTTTTTCGGGTTAATAAAACAACGCTTGAAGTGATCGAAGTCAATGATTTATCACAAGATCGCTTATGGGGACTTGCTTGGGAGGTCAAGGATATTGAGGCGCACCAAAAAAGACTCCAATCAGCAGGAGTTGATGTCTCCCCAATAAGAAAGGGTCTAAAGGAAAATACCCTAGTATCAACTGTTGAGTCACATACTCACAATGTACCGACTTTAATAATCCAGCATTTAATCCATAACTAAAAAAACTTCCCAAAAAATATATATTAAATTAATATACCCCCCATGGGTATATTGGCTAAACTGATATTACTATTATTATTTATTAACGCTGAGGCAAGACCAATTTCTTACTCCGGTGGCTCAACAGCAATGTTAATCACAGACAACATGAAGGACTCTGTTTACTATCACTATTCTCCTACGTATAAGTATTCCGTAGGGATTGAGACAGTAAAAGACCTTATCTTTGATCAAGAATACTCATACTTAAGATTTACTTATTTAATGAATAGAAAAAATACACGCCATTCTCAAAGAAATCTATATTTTCAATCAGGAATATCTTCAAAGGGCACAGATAATGTTTTTTACGGAATACATGGTGATTGGGAAACCAGAAGAGTGTTTACTGGTTTTGGTTTTAAAAAAGTTGAAAATACAACCCAAGACTATCAGGATTATTTTTTGCAAGCTGGCATAGCTCCATATATTGGAGAGTATGGAGATTTACATACTTGGCTAATGCTCAAAAGCAAAAAAAACACTATCACCAATGAGTGGCAGACATACCCTGTTCTAAAGTTTTTTAAAGGCGACTTCTTAATTGAGTTTGGTTATGACAGCAAAATTAATTGGGATGTCCACATGATGTACAGATTTTAAGGAGGTTTTTATGAAAATAATTTTTTTAATAGCTTTGTTTCTTCCAAGTATCGCATGGTCCAGCGAAATTAGTAGTGAGCCAGGCAAGGCGCACGATCACTCTGATTCTGGTATGCATTCTCATGATCATCATTCTCATGAAGGACATCTGCATGAAACTCTGGTTGACGGAAAAGAACTTGAAGTTGACCCAGAAAGATTTGATAAATTTATTGATGGTTTAGCAGACACACAAATTGCTGTTGTTAGTGTTAACGGCATGGTTTGTGATTTTTGTGCACGCGGTATTGAAAAAACATTTAAAAAAGATAAGAGCGTAAAAAGGGTTGATGTTGATCTCTCAAGAGGCAAGGTTCTGGTAGCATATAACAACAGCAAGGTTATTGACTTTGAAGACATAAAACTAAAAATTGTTTCTAACGGTCAAAATGCAACTGATTTACAAATACTAGATATTTAATGAATGATCAAAGATAAGACCGCAAACTTCTTTTCTTTATTTACCTCCACATCAACATTGGTTTGTTGTGCTATGCCTGCCTTATTCGTTGCTCTTGGTGCTGGAGCAACTTTCGCAAGTTTGATAACAATCTTTCCTTTTTTAATAGTTTTATCTCAATATAAAATTCAAATCACAATTGCTGCTTTTGTGATGCTTGCCATTGCTGGCTATGTGAACTACAAGACTTACTACATGCCATGCCCAGCAGATCCTGAACTGGGCAGAGAGTGCCTAAAAACTAGACAACGATCAAGATATATCTATTACATTTCTGCATCGATATTTATTTTTGCAACCATATTTACATACTTAATACCGAGGTTTTTATAATCATGAGCCACCCTTGCCACAAAGATCACCTTAAAAGCATTCGCAGAATAGAGGGTCAAGTTCGCGGAGTTGAAAAAATGATCACTAATGGAGAGTATTGCATTGAAATTCTTAATCAAATCAAGGCCATAAAGAACTCATTGGTATCTGTTGAAGGTAAAATATTGAAAAGACATCTGCAAGAATGCATCAAAGAATCACTTTCGGGGGATATCTTTGACGACAAAGTGGATGAAATCGTTAAAATTCTAAAGAGATGAAGTTAATTATTAGAAAAACTCATAAGTACTTGAGTTTTTTTATTTCGGTCCAGCTTCTTCTTTGGACTGTATCAGGAATTTATTTTGCATTTAATAAAATCGAATTAGTTAGAGGCGAGCAATATAGAGTTCAACCCAAAGATTATGTTATTACTGACAACCTAAATTTCATCATACCCGATGCAACAAGCATTAACGTACAACGACTCCTGGACACCACAATAATTGTTGCAACCACACCTTCAGGAAAAAATTTTTACGATAGTAATGGAACTCCTCTTGGCAAACTTTCTCCTGATCAAGCGATGGAAATAGTCTCATTAAAAACAACTCTTAAGCCGTTGGCAGTTCAGGAAATCACTAAGACCAAGAAAGGCTCAGAATATAGAGGGAGAGATCTACCGATTTATAAAGTTGATACCGAAAATAATTTAGGAAAATTAATAAACGTCTACGTGAGTGTATTTTCTGGTGATATTGTTGCCATTCGATCAAACCAGTGGAGAATTTGGGACCTAATGTGGGGGTTTCACATAATGGATTGGGTGGAAAGAGATAATATAGATAACTTACTACTTAAGATTTTCTCAATTTTAGCTCTAGTTTCATCTATAACGGGAGTATTATTATTTTTTAAACTAGATGTAAAAAAAAATGAACAGCCTTAATTTTTTTTTGATTAACTTTAAAAGGTTTTTCCTTCTACTCATGACTGCATCCTGTCTTCTATTGCAGGCGACTGATAAAGATGAAATTCTTTCAATCATCAGTGACATAGAATATGGTTGGGAAAATGGTGATGGAGAACCGTTTAGTAAGCATTTTCTAGATTATGAAGGAGCAAAGTATTTTGAATCCGGAGGAAAAAATATTGGTCTTAAGGATCTAATTGAAAATCATGTTGAGCCTGAAAAAGATGCCTTATATTTCTTAGAGCTTAATTTTTTAAATATAGACATTAGAATTGATCAATTTTTTGCTTGGGTTACAGCTGATACGGAGGTAAAGGGAAAAGTTAAGCGCAATGATTATGAATTTGACAAGACGGGGCACCAAACATTTCTTTTAAAAAAGTTAGAGGGAAGATGGAAGGTATTACATACACACTCATCAAGCAGAGACAGAAGAAAAACACCCAAGAATGTTGAGTCAAAACCAACAAAGTCCAAACCTATAGAGTCAAAGCCCGCAACTGAGCTGATTAAAAAAACCTTCGGGCTGCCTGAAAAAAAAGAAACTGCGATCACAAATAAAATCAGGTCAAAATTCCTGTCAGTAAAACAACTAAACAATAAGAAAGTAGATATAAAACTAGAAAATGGACAAGTTTGGAGATCTGTAGAGGCTGTGAATCGTGGTGAGCTCTCAAAATTAAAATCATCCACTAGCATAGAGATTAGTGAGGCCCTGATTAGTGGGTATGTATTTAAAGCAGAAGGTAAAAAACTTTCTATTAGAGTTAGAAGAATAAAATAAAAGGAGAATTATATGTCAGGCAAAAACCCATTTTTATTAATAGCTAGAATAGGCGTGAAGGAGAATATGGTTGAAGAATACTTGGCCATAGCGGAAGAGGTTGATGACGCAGTTCAGGAATCTGAGCCCGGCATGCTTTTTCATAATTTTGATAAAGACCCTGATGATCCACTTGGGTTTGTGTGGAGTGAAGTTTATACCAACAGCCAGGCCTTGATTGCTCACATTAATAATCCGCCTGTTCAAGCATATGTCAAAAAACATGATGAATTAGCTGATATCTTTGAAATCGAAGTTTATGGCAATTTATCTGAGGATGCTATCTCTGCAGTGAAAGCATTGGAGGTACCTTTCAAACATTTTAAAAGCACAGCTGTCGGCTACGTTAGAGAAGAGAACTTTTAATCACTAGGGATAGGTTAAGCCAAATCCAAATTTAAAAGTTGGATTCATGGTGTCATCTGGAACATCCTCAAGCTGTTCATTCACCTCTTTCATTGAGGAGGGAATTTCAAAAGGCAATTTCCCCGTAGGCTTAGATTCACCAAATAAAGTTTCAAAAATTACACTTTCATCAACACCAAAAGTTCCAACTAAAGCAGAGCTCATCTGATTGATGGAATCCAAAATGGCTGGCCTGTTGAGATCAACTATAACGATGAGGGGCTTAATCGAAGAAAACTCCTCAAGCTTCTCCAAAATTTCTGGAGAAAAGTTAAGGTCTTGGTTGGGAAAAATAGAGCTTAGAACATTATCTACCAGCCTATCAATGCCAGATGGCTGATTGCCATTAAAAACTGTATGTACATAAGAAACAATTACGTCAGCGTCTTTGATATCACTGACCACATTGCCATGAACAATACTTTTTGCATTAAACCCATCCACAAAAATATTAATGTTTTTCTCAAGCGGTAAAGTTGAGTCATTTTTAAGTAGAACCATGGACTGTTTTTGAGCCTCTCTGCCGAGCTTAATATTGCGCTCAGTATTTACCCGACCTTTTACTTGATCAACCTTCACGTAGGGGTTATCAAATAACCCAAGATCAAATTTATTTTTTAAGATCCTTTTAACAGAGGCATCTATTCTGGATAATGGCATTAGACCTTTTTTTACAAGCTCTATAACAACTTCGGTATCTTTTTCTCCGCCAAATTGATCTATCCCAGCGTCGATAGCTTTAATGTAGCGCTCTTCAATTGATAGATCTCCAACTCCCCAGTGTCGACCATTAATGATTCCCCAGTCTGAACAAATTACACCTTTATAGCCAAGCTCATCTCTGAGCAGGGTGGTTAAAAGGTCTTTATTAAAACCGACAGCAACATTTTCAGAAGTTTGATTTACCGTGATTCCATAGTAAGGCATGATGACGGCAAGGTTATTATTGATGGCATCGATAAAGGGCTTAACGTGGTAATCAAACATGTTGCCAGGATAGATCTGATTTCTGCCAGAAAATAAATGAGGATCTAAGCCATTTTCTTGAGGCCCGCCGCCAGGAAAATGTTTGACCATGGTCATTACGCTTTGAGAGTCAATGGTCTCACCTTGAAACCCATCCATGTAAGCTATGGTTAGCTTTGAACTCAAAACATTATCCGACCCAAAGGTACCAAAGTTTCTTGCCCATCTTGGCTCAGTTGCTAGATCAGCCATTGGATGCAGTGCAGTTCTAATTCCAACAGCAAGATATTCTTCTCGTGCTATTTCAGCAAATTGCTTCACAAGGCTAGGATTTTGAGAGGCAGCGAGACCAAGCTGCGAAGGCCATTTAGAGAACCCATCCAATGAAAAAGATGCTACACCCCCACCGTTCGGCACTTCATGAATAGGGTCTGAGCTTATGGTAACTGGAATTCCCAACCTTGATCTTGAGGCAATCTTTTGGAGGTTGTTTAATCTTTTTGCAAGTCTTTCAGGTTTTGGATTGCCGTATAAATTAAAGTGATTAATGTGCTGATTAATGATCTCACTTTCAGTGAGCTTTCCGCCATCCACAAATAATGAATAAAGCCTAAACATCCAGTCAGGATTGATCGTGACCGGTGGATGAAACAGCGTTCCTACTTTTTCTTCAAGGGTCATTTGCGATATTAGATCTTCAACCCTTTGAGCAGTATTAATTCTATAATCTTCGTATTGATCAAGCTTATTGTTTTTATTTAGATCCCTAAAAGACATGCCGTCTATATCAAGTGTTTTTACTTCTGGCTTCAATTTCGCCAAATAAATAACTCTCTCAATTGGAGAAAAAATAAAATTAACAATCAAGACACTTATTACAAAAAGTGATACCAAGAAAATTCTGCTAAAAACAGATGATCCCATTATCTTAATTAATCGATGGTTTTAAGGTTGGCAATGCAATAAAGTTTAAGGCCACATAAACAAACAAGCCTAGGGCAAGCTGGTAGGTAAGAGGATTGGTTAACGCATAGACTCCAAGAACTACTAGCACTATCAATCTGAGTGATTCAGATTTATAGGCTGTTTTCCCATCCAACCAAGCGGCAGTGCAAAACATTGTGAATGCCATCATCCCGATGATTATGCATAATTCGGAATATCCAAAAATACCTGACTCAAGGACTATAAGCCCAACAAAACTCAGTACGATAAACTGAACAAAAGCATAGAACTTAATTTTTTTTGATGATTGCGGATCATATTTTTTAAATAAATCTGGATCAAAATCATCTTTGAATGAATCATTCTGCAATGAACTTGGGCGCCAGCCGGTTCGAGCAAAGGGAACATAGAGCTTATCTTTTAATGATTTTGAGCCCCAAATATCTTTCAGCATCTGAACATAAATATGTAAATTTGCCCAAATCGGGTTAAAGGTTTTAATAGGCCCCCTTATTCCATAGATACACGGAATTTTGGTATCTTCTTCTTTAAAGGTTCCAAACATTCTGTCCCAAATGATAAAAACACCGCCATAGTTTTTATCTATATATTCGTCATTTTGTGCATGATGAACACGATGATTAGAAGGGGTTACAAAAATCCATTCATAAAACCCAAGTTTTGGAATGTGTTCACTATGAACCCAAAATTGATAAATTAAATTTAATGATGCAACACTCACAAACACGTAGGAGGGCACACCTATCAAGAAAACCGGTATGTAAAAAACCCAGGTTAGTAAAGCGCCTGTTCCAGTTTGCCTTAGAGCAGTGCTCAGGTTGTAATCCTCGCTTTGATGATGGGCGACATGTGAAGCCCAAAAAATTTGACGCTCATGACTAATACGGTGAAACCAGTAATAAAAAAAATCATAGACCACAAAAGCAAAAATCCAAGTAAAGACCGAACTAGCATCCATCCGCCAAAGCGTAAGGTTTGTTTCAATCAAGTAAAATACATATCCACCCAGGCCAATATAGATCAGTTTATTGGCTGTTCGAAGGGACCCCATAAACAAGCTTGAGATCGCATCATTTAGCCTGTAGGTATTATTATTTTTTAAAAAACCATAGGTAAGTTCTACCAAAATGGCTAATAAAAAAAACGGGACCGCATATGGCACATAATCCATGATCGAAATTATACTAACTTATTGTTTAGTTTCATGAGAATCCTAAAATTTAAGTCAAAAATGCTATTGCTTGCTTTGAGTGGCATATTATTAATGGCATGCTCCTTTGATAAAGAAGAAAATATGAATAAACAAGTTTATAAAATACTAACTATCAGCGAATGGACAGAAGCAAAAACATTAGGAGAAATTGAGACGGCCCTGGATCGCAATGATGGCTTCATACATTTATCAACCGCACAACAATTAGCGGGGACGCTAGCTTTTTATTTTAAAGATTTTGATTCCTTGATTCTCCTGCAAATTAACACAAAGGATTTTAAGGATGAAATTATTTTTGAGAAAGCAGTGCCGGCTGGAGATAGATCTGGCGAATTTCCTCACTTGTATGGCATCCTAAAAGTTGAAAAGATTATAAATAAGTGGGAAATTAAAAGGGATGCATTTAGTTTGCCCGATGAGATAATTCTCGAGGCAGAAAATAATTTATAACTGAGAAAAAAATGACAGCAAAAATAGAATTCCAAAATGACATTTCAATCATCACGCTTGACGATGGCAAGGCAAATGTCTTTTCACATGTCATGCTTGAGAGTCTCTATGAGTGTTTGAGTAAAGTACACAAAGACAAAGGATGCCTGGTTATCACTGGTAGAAAAGGAATGTTTTCTGCAGGATTTGATCTAAAAACATTTGCATCGGGTGACAAAGAAAAGATAGCTAAAATGGTGACGCTTGGAAATCAGCTTCTCTATGATATTTATACATTTCCAAGACCCGTTATTGTCGCAGCATCGGGTCATTCCATAGCACTAGGAGTATTCATTCTTTGTTGTGCAGACTACAGAATTGGAGTCACAGGAGAATATATTTGTCAGGCGAATGAGGTGCGCAACAATATGGACATACCCACTCAAATGATGGAGATCCTAAAGGATAGAGTCTCTAAAAAGCATTTTTATAATGCTGTATTGCATGGCTTACCTTTTTCAACGGTTGATGCAGTAGAGGCTGGGTACCTCGATGCGGTTGTTAACGAAGAATCTCTCATGAAAGCAGCTTTAGAAAAAGCAGAGGATCTAGCAACTTTGGGCCACCCCTTTTATGAAAATACTAAGCGTTACGCAAAGGATGAGACAGCCAAAGTTGTTTTAGACGCCATGAACAAATTTAAGCAAAAAGTTTTATAAGCATTTACACAGATGCAAACCGAAATCCTTAATATTTCAAAGGATGAATCATCCAAATATTTAGATTCAATATACGCCCTGAATCAAAAAAACACTCCTGAAGTCGGCTCTTTAACCAATGAGGACCACCTAAAAAAACTTTTGAGCCAGTCCAGTATTTTGCTATGCGCATTTAATCAATCCTCATTAATTGGTTTCATGGTCTGCATGTTTGAAGGCTCGAAATATCAATCAGAAAATTACTTATTTTTTAGCAGCCAATTAAGTCAATTTATTTACATTGATCGCATAGCTGTTGATCTTTCTTTTAGACAAAAAGGATTGGGAACCCAATTTTATAATGAACTAGCAAGAATCAGAGGCGAAAGACCTGTCATTTGTTGTGAAGTAAATTCTAAACCTTTAAATGAGCCATCAATCAGGTTTCATAAAAAAAATGAATTTGAAGAATGCGGAACCAAAGACTTTGAAGATGGCCACTCAGTAATTTATTTCAAGAAAATATTATCTAGCTAAAAACTTGTTTGCTTCCGCAATAACTTTAGGTGCCAGAATTATCGATGAAATTAGCGTAGGTATTGCCATCATTGCAAAAGATCCATCAATGATATTAATTGCAGAGTCTAAAGAGATTGAGGCGAAGAAGATAATGGTTGCAATGAAAATGTAAAGATAAATTCTTTGACCCTTAGGACCAAATAAAAATCTTGCACATACTGATCCATAATAAGAGTAGGTGAAGATAGTGCTGATTCCAAAAAATACCACACACAAAAATACAACCGCAATACCAGCACTTCCCAGAAAGGTTTGGAATGCCATTGCAGTTAGACTAACTCCTGAATATTGATCGCCCATCCATAATCCGGAGAGAATTATTACAACTGCAGTGGCAGTGCAGATTAGCAACGTATCAAAGATAGGACCAATCATGGCAACAAATCCCTGTTTTATTGGGTTGTTTGTTTTGGCAGTACCATGAATCAGCGCCTCGGTTCCAATGCCAGCCTCATTACTAAATGCACCTCTTTGGATCCCATACATAATGACTCCCATTAAGGTTCCGCCAGCTACCGAGGTTCCTGTGAAAGCATCTGAAAAAATTATCTTGATAACGCTTGGAACATCTTCAAAGTTAGCTATCAAAATAAAGGTCGCTGTTAAGACATACAGCCCGCCCATGATGGGAACAAGCCAGGATGATGCTTTAGCAATCCTGGTTAGCCCACCAATTATTACCGTGCCTGCAAGCACAGCAATAATAAGTCCGCAAATCATATTGAAGATCAACTGATTATCAAAAGATAAAATTGGCAAAGCAAATTCACTAATTATTTGCACCATCTGATTGCTCTGAACTGCTGGCAATCCTCCTATCATTCCAAAAAAAGCAAACAGATAAGCAAGGAACGCCCATTTGCTAGATAAACCATTTTTAATAACATACATTGGCCCACCTAAAATAGTTCCATCAGAATCTTTTTCACGATACATGACCGAGAGTGAGCAAGTAAAAAACTTTGTCGCAATACCTAAGCATGCTGTGATCCACATCCAGAAAACAGCTCCAGGTCCAGCAAGCTGAATTGCCAGAGCAACCCCTGCTATGTTTCCAAGCCCAATCGTTCCTGAAAGAGCTGAACTGAGCGCTTGATATTTTGAAATGCTGCCTTCAGAAGAGGCTTCTTTCTGAAACATATACTTAAACCCTTTTTTAAGGTTTCTAAAGGGAATAAATCTAGAAAAAAAAGAGAAAAAGATTCCAGAGCCTACCAGCAAGAAAACTAACCATGGACCCCATGCGAGCGAAACAAATAAGTTAGTAATTTCTGCAAAGCTCATATCAATTGGAAGGATCTAATGATAGTTATTAAAGCATAAAAATAAACCGTTTGATGTTAATTTTTC
>CENJ01024173.1_pt1 | contig 17320 bp, 15 predicted proteins | sample 356161 | NCBI WGS metagenome assembly CENJ01 (sample SAMEA2619531, study PRJEB7988) | marine metagenome | biome: marine biome (ENVO:00000447); feature: surface water layer (ENVO:00002042); material: "saline water (ENVO:00002010), including plankton (ENVO:xxxxxxxx)" | depth 5 m
GGACCAGGAATTAGCTGGGAGTGGACTGGAGATCAGGAAGACCAAGCAGAAAGCCAAGCATTTCTTTCGACTGCTTTCTCAGCAGCTTTAGCACTTATGTTTATTATTTTATTAGCCCAATTTAATAGTTTTTATAACTCTGTGGTCGTGCTTTTAGCCGTAATACTATCGACCGTAGGTGTTCTAATTGGCATGCTCGTTATGCAACAACCATTTTCTGTTATTATGACGGGTACAGGAATTGTTGCCCTTGCTGGAATTGTAGTAAACAACAACATAGTTCTCATCGACACCTATCAAGAGTTTTCAAAATACTTACCACGTATAGAAGCTATAATTAGAACGGCAGAGCAGCGTATAAGACCCGTGTTACTAACCACAATTACAACCATGGCCGGGCTGGCTCCAATGATGTTTGGATTGAGCTTAAACTTTATAAACGGTGGATATTCAGTTGATAGCCCAACTTCTCTCTGGTGGAAACAATTAGCAACAGCGGTAGTTTTTGGACTTGGAATTGCCACTATGCTAACCTTAGTTTTTACCCCTTCTCTCTTAGCGCTAAGAATCTGGGCTGTTACATATATTGTGTGGATCGGTAGGTTTCTGGTGCGGCTTGGTGCAGGAAAAAGCGGTAGAAGTGCACAAGACTGGGCATTAAGAAGAGATGCGAGACGTCAAAAAAATACTGAGATCATTTGGGACGATGGTTATCTCGCATCTAGTATAGTGGCGGCCAGTAGTATTGAGCCATCTTTAAATCTAAACGCTAAGACCCAAGCTGCTGAATAAAACTTCAAGGTTTTTACGCAGACTTTAACTGAATGTTCCATAGTTCGAAATAACGATTTCTGTTTTCTATCAGATTGGCGTGTGTACCAGCTTCAAGGATTGACCCACCTTCAACAACAATTATTTTTTCAGCGTTTGATACAGTTGATAGACGGTGCGCTATTGAAATAACAGTTCTACCCTTACCGGCACTCTCTAAAGCGTCCTGTATTTCACGTTCAGTTTCGGAGTCGAGAGCTGATGTAGCCTCATCCATTAGCAATATTGGTGGATTTTTCAGCAGTGTCCGCGCAATTCCGACACGCTGTTTCTCACCACCTGAGAGTTTTAAACCCCTCTCACCGACAGTAGTATCATACCCATCGGCAAGAGACATAATAAAATCATGTATTTGAGCAGATCTCGCAGCCTTTTCAACCTCTTCAATCGTAGCATTGTCCTTACCGTAAGCTATATTATAAAAAACACTGTCATTAAATAAAACTGTGTCTTGGGGCACAACCCCAATGACATTGTGTAATGATGACTGAGTAACATCCTTAATATCTTGACCATCTATTGATACTGAGCCTCCTGATACATCATAAAATCGAAACAAAAGACGACCAATAGTTGACTTGCCGGAGCCAGACGAACCAACAATTGCTACCTTTGTTCCACCTTGGATTTCAATATTTAAGTCCTCTAGGATTTGACGCTTATTATCGTAACTAAAGTAGACGTTGGAAAACTTTACATGGCCCTTTTCAACTTTTATTGACTGAGCATTCGGCTTATCAACGACTTCCCTTTTTTGATCCAATAAATTAAACATCTCACCCATATCAACCAATGCTTGGCGTATTTCGCGATAGATAGTCCCTAGGAAGTTCAATGGCATTGTTATTTGTATCATATAGGCATTTACCATTACGAAATCACCAACGGTCAAAATACTATTTTGAACACCAATGGCGGCCATAACCATCACAATTACTAAACCTAATGTTATTAAAACAGATTGCCCAAAGTTCAAAAAACCTAATGAGTAAGCTGTCTTTAGAGCAGCGTCTTCATACCCGGCCATAGAAATATCGTAACGATTAGCCTCTCTTTCCTCAGCATTAAAATATTTGACCGTTTCAAAATTTAGTAAGCTATCAACTGCTTTTTGCGATGCATCCGTGTCTTGCTCATTCATTTTCCTTCGTAACTTTACACGCCACTCAGTGACCATGAACGTAAACCATCCGTAAATACCAATAGTGATAAAGATTACTACTAAATATCTGACATCGAGCATGACGTAGAGCAAAATTGCGATCATTGATAATTCTAAAACTAAAGGACCAATTGAAAACAAAATATACCGTAGTAAAAACTCTACTCCCTTTATACCTCTATCCACAATACGGGAGAGCCCACCAGTTTGTCTTGTGATGTGATATCGTAAAGATAAAGTATGTATGTGACGAAATGTTTTTAACGCAAGTTTTCGCAGAGCGCGTTGAGCTACTTTTGCAAATAAAATATCCCTTAATTGTTGAAAGCCGTTCATAAATATTCTGGAAACGCCGTAGGCGATGGTTAAGCCAACAGCACCAAGCAAAAGATCGTCAACTCCAGTATTTGATAAGGCATTTACAGCGTCTCGATAAATGATTGGAGTATAAACTGCGATCCCTTTTGATAATAATAAAGCGAGCATCGAAAATATAACTCGATATTTTATTTCAGATTGCCCTTTTGGCCATAAATATGGTGCTACCCGAATAATAGTACGGATACCTGATTTTCGTTCCAGATATTCACTATCTCGTTCGTCGTTTTTTATTTGATCACTTATGTCTACCATAGTTAGTACTCATCACTTGAGTGTCTTAGTTACACAAGAAGTGACTTTGCCATTTAAGTAATTAGTTCAATTGAGATCAGGCAAATCAAATAATTGCCCTGGATAAATTAAATCAGGATCCTTAATTTTATCACGATTTGCCTCAAAGACACGAACGTACAATAAACCATCCCCATATCGCTTTCGTGCGATAGCCCACAAGGTATTTCCAGGCTGAACAGTAACTATATTAATACGTGCGGGACTGGTACTCGGAGCAATTAGTTTTGCAAGCTTCTCCCGGTCCTCTCTTTTAAATGGGCTTTCCAATCGAGAAATTACATCACCTTTCAAACTTAGCTGATCAATGCGCAATGTATAGGTTCCGGGAACAATATCGGACAAATCTGTCTCCCAATAACCCTCTTTGTTTGTTTTTGCAGCCGAAATAGCCTCATTGTTCACGTAAAACCGCACAAGCCCACTTGGACTTGAACGTCCGCCAACGGTGACATTACCAAACGGATCATATGCAATAGAGTCTAACACTAACTGATCAGTAATAGCCTGCTCATCTTGTAGAACTTTTACGCCGTCACTATCTGCAATCACTACTTTGGGTTTGGACGGAGTTATCTCGCCATCGAAATCAAGAGCTACATTTGCAGTTTTATCACTTGTATCGTCATCACTATTGCTCAAATTGGGGTCAGCACTTTCATCTATATTTATGACAAGCTCAGCTTGTTCTATATCTTTTTGGTCTTCAACCAATGCTTCCTCGGAGTTATCAGTCGATAAATCTTGTGCGGTCTCGTCTTCTGAATCTAATACATGCACTATTGTTTCGTCAGAAGTTTTGTCCTTTTCCTTGGATTTTAAATTGAAACTCTCCTCGGTTTTTGCAGTTTTTTGTTCTTGGCTTACGGACAAGGCATCAACATCTGACGTTTCTACTGAAGAAGCCACAACAGAACTTTCTAAACTTGCACCTCCTTCCGAAACCTGCAGATCGCCCTCTAAAGCTTTGCCTTTTATCTGTGACGGAAGAATAACAATACTTTGATCTGCATAGGCAAATTTCTCGCCTTTTTTTATCCTCAAAACAAGCACGCGAATTTCCTCACTAGAATTTAATTCAAAAATAGATGCAAAATTCCCATCTTGCCCTACAGCTATAGTTCCGATTAAATTCTCATCGACGAGAACTTCAACAGTCGCTCCTTTCGCAGCTCTACCAGCAAGAGTAACTAGTCCATCAGCATCAACTCGGGCCGTTTCTAAAGAAAATTCAAACTCTACAACCTCGGGGTCTTCCTCAGAAGCTGGTTCTGCTTGTTCAGTACTCTCCTCTATCGATTGGTCGAACTTTTCGATTGGAGAGTCTTCTTGACCACTTTCAGTTGCCGCAGGTATATCAGAAACTTGTTGTTGTTTGTTTACAGCATCAAACACGCCATAGGAAACTACGCCTAGCCCGACAACACCCATCCAAAACCATATGGAGCTAAATACTTTCAATGATTTCTCTCTATAAGATACATTAGTGCCATATCTACAGTTGAGTGAGGACATCAACAAGGCTAAAGTTTATTGATTACATTAAAACGAGGATTTTGTGATGCTATCACTTTCAGTTTGCGTTTTTTGTGGGTCACGCGTTGGTAAGGACAATGAATACCAAAACGTCACTGAAAAATTGGGGCGCTTGCTTGCAGAGGAAAATTGCCGATTAGTTTATGGAGGAGGAAACATAGGCCTAATGGGTGTTGTGGCTGAAAATATACAGTCCGGCGGTGGTGAGGTTATGGGAGTAATTCCAGAACATTTACTACAAGCAGAAGTTGGTAAAACTGACATTCATAATTTTATAGTCACACAAAATATGCACGAACGCAAAAAGGTCATGTTTATGAATTGTGAAGCAATCATAATTATACCTGGCGGTGTTGGAACTCTTGACGAATTTTTCGAAGTCTTAACCTGGGCACAATTAAAGCTGCACAGCAAACCTATAATCATTTTAAATGTAAAAGGGTTCTGGGACCCTCTGATTAAATTAATTAATCATCTTATTGAAAATGGGTTTGCTGATGAGAGTTTAAGTAGACTTTTCAAGGTAGTCACATCACCCGAAGAGGCTATTGGAGCCCTAAAAGTTAATGATTAATCAGATACAGTTGCTACAGTATATAAAAACAACGCTAGCCAAATCAAACCGAAGGCAATGGCTTGCCAGATGCCAAATGGCTCCATAAAAATAAATACGGCAACTAAAAATTGAAGCGTTGGATTAAGATACTGAATTATGCCTAACGAGGTCATTTGGATACGCCGTGCTGCAAAGGAAAAGAGCATCAAGGGCACCGCTGTCATAGGTCCACTAAAAATTAGCAGAAGTGAAGTCTTAAGACTATTGCCAAAACTACCAATTCCGGAAAAATGCCAATAAAGAAGAAACGTTAAAGCTATTGGCAGAAGCAGAAAAACTTCAGTCGTAACAGATATGACGGGCCCCAAACTAATCTGCTTTTTTAACACGCCGTATATTCCAAAAGTAACTGAGAGAACCAAAGCGACCAAAGGCAAAATATTTTGTGATACTGCTAATACAACAACCGCAACCCCCGCTAGAAATACAGAGCAACATTTCACCAGCGACAATCGTTCTTTGAAAAAAAGTAATCCAAAAAAAACCGCAACTAGTGGAAAAATATAATACCCAAAGCTAGCCTCCGTAGCACGATCATTGTGAACAGACCAAATAAAGAAGAACCAGTTAGTTGAAATCATAGCAGCGGCCCAAAATAAACTTAAAATGAGCTTCCAATCCATGAATACTGATTTCAACTCATGTAACCTGTTCTGCAACCGCAAAAAAAATATAAATACAATCACAGACCACAGGGTTCTATGACAAAGAACCTCGATAGGAGGAGTATTGGCCAGCTGTTTATAATATATGGCGGAAAGGCCCCATATCGTACAAGCTAAGATCATAGCGAACGCGCCTTTTTGAGGCTCTGTCATCTGACGGTCCTTGGATTACAGCAAATAAAGACCAGTGCTGTACCTATTTTTAGTAACAGACCCTACCGTGCTGCGGGGTCTGCCACATATCTTAGAGCTTACATGCGCGATGCAACGTTTTCCCAATTGACAAGTTGATCCAGAAAATTTGTCAAATAGGCAGGTCGCTTGTTACGAAAATCTATATAGTATGAATGTTCCCATACATCGCAACCCAACAAGGCAACCTGACCAAAACATAATGGGTTTACACCGTTCTCAGTTTTGGTGATTTTTAGTGATCCATCTTTATCTTTTACTAGCCAGCACCAACCTGCGCCAAACTGTCCCGCACCAGCAGCACAAAAATCTGCTTTAAACTTTTCAATTGAACCAAAATTTTCATTTATTGCAGAAGATAACTCTGATGGCATATTATTTCCACCTGGGCCCATCATTTCCCAAAACTGAATATGGTTCCAATGCTGCGACGCATTGTTGAAAATACCATTCTGCGCAACCGAACCAGCTTGATATGTTCCAACTATAATTTCTTCAAGAGATTTATCGGACCATTCCGTTCCATCAATTAACTTGTTACCATTATCAACATACGCCTTGTGGTGTAAATCATGATGATACTCTAGGGTCTCTTTAGACATACCGAACTCAGATAGTGCATCGTGAGCATACGGTAAATTAGGTAGTTCAAACGCCATTAAATAATCCTTACATTCAAAAAGTGAGCTCTTCAGGATGATAGGTTTACTCACAAAACGTCAATAGTAAAGAAGCAAAACATGGTAAAGATATAAAATCTTGTATTGGAGTTTATTATATTTAACTGCTGAAATTAGCTTCCCTCTAGTGGGTAATTGTTCAAAAAAATATATACTTCACTTCATTGCGATTTCTAGTTTATTAGTCCGCAACTTCGCTTCCTTTTTTGCTCGAAACTAGCAACAAATCACTAAGATATTTTTCTACCGAGCCAAAACAAATAACTGTGGCTCTATTTTCTTCAGAAAGCCACACCGCGGCGGCAACTTGCGAAAAACGTGTTCTTCTGATCTCACCCAAAGCCAAGCTGTTAAGATCAGTGTCAATTGGCGCCAATTTAGCAACTACTTCTCTGACCTTGTCTCCTTCCATTGAAAATATTGCTCTAGCATCCGATACATCTAAAAAAAGCGTATGCTCAGAATTGAAGGATTCCTTAAGAAGATTTAATCGGTTAAAAACCTCTTCACGGGTACAGAAATAAAGAAGTTCATCCGGTGACATCCAAGCTAATATAGCATCTGTGGTTGCTTCAATGTGTCTGACGGAGGGAATACTAATGCCAAGAACATGACGCAATTTTCGTTTAAGTACTTGGTCATCAAGATTTAGGCGCATCGTAATCATTCCGATGCCTATCTCTCTAAATACTTTAAGATAGTGTGAGTTTTCGCTGATCTGTGTTTTATGCTGATCAAACATTTTGCTTACTACCAGTTTTATCGTAAAATACTTGATCTACAATCCTTGTAGGTACTACTTCGCCATTTACTTTTTCAAAGTTAATTACTTCTCCCAGTCGCTCAGGTCCATTATGGACTAGACCCATGGCAATGCTCTTTTTTAAAGTGGGAGAGAAATAGGTAGAGGTCACTCGACCTATTGTATTCTTTTGCCCATTAGCATTGGACCCAGTACCTACCGCATATGACCCATCGGGAAGTACGGACCCATCAAGCGTTTCTAACCCAACAAGTTTCCACCTATTTGGATTTTTCATAAAGTCTCTTTCTAAGGCTCTTTTGCCAATGAAATCATTTTTCTTTTTTGAAATAGCCCAATCTAGATTGAGATCTTGGGGAATTACAGTTCCATCAGTTTCATCACCGATCATGATGAAACCTTTTTCTGCTCTCATGACATGCAGTGCCTCGGTTCCGTACGGCATAATATCAAACTCGGCACCCACATCCAGTAATGTATTCCAAAAATCAAGCCCGACTGATGAACCCACTGATATCTCAAAAGATAATTCACCTGAAAAAGAAATTCGGAAAACACGTGCTTGAAACCCGCCCAAGGAAGCATCTGTCCATTCCATGAAACCTAAGGCATCTTTTGAAATATCTGTTCCACCCAATTTTTTAAGTAATTTCCTAGAATTGGGGCCGACTACAGCAATTTGGGCGTATTGCTCAGTAATATTTTGAGTGAATACTTTTAAATCCCACCACTCTGTTTGCAACCACTCTTCCATGTGTGAATGAATCCGTTCCGCACCACCAGTCGTTGTATGGCATAGAAAAGTATTTTCATCTAAACGAGCTACAACACCATCATCAATTAAAAAACCATTTTCAGAGCACATCAAGCCATATCTACACTTACCGATAGCAAGATTTGAAATCATATTAGTATAAATCAAATCTAGAAACGTTCCCGCATCCGGACCTGAAACTATAAGCTTACCAAGAGTAGATGCATCAAGGAGTCCAACTGAGGAGCGCGTTTGTAAGATTTCACGGTTTACTGCCTCGTTTGTAGCTTCTCCTGCTCTGGGAAAACAATACGGTCGTCGCCAAAATCCAACTGGCTCAAAGAATGCATTATGTTCAACGTGCCAACTATGAATTGGTGACATTCTTACTGGCTGAAATACGCTATCACGGGCGGAACCAGCAATAGACCCCATCGAAATTGGCGTATATGGTGGTCGAAAAGTCGTGGTGCCGACCTGACTAATTGGACTGGACAACGTATTAGCTAAAACCGCTAAACCATTTACATTGGATAATTTACCCTGATCAGTCGCCATGCCAAGGGTCGTATAGCGCTTTAAGTGCTCAACACTTTCAAAGCCCTCCCGCGCAGCAAGTTCAACATCACTTATTTTAACATCATTTTGAAAATCTAAAAAAGTTTTATTTCTTAATTTTCTTTTTGCTCGTCTAGGCGAAAACCAAAAAGGCTCAACAGGATCCTCTGATTTTTGCAAAACTTCAGGAACATTCGATCGAATTTCTTTTCCACCTACTTTTATACCCATTTTAAAACCTACATCAGTAGCTTCATTAACGATTTCGCTTAATTGAATTTTGCCAGACGCAGCTCCAACTGTTTCCACAAAACTTTCACCATTTTGATTTGTCGGAGGCCTAGACTTATCTGGGCAGAACATAGAGCGCTCATCGCTCCACTCTAATTTGCCTCCACAATGCGACCACAAATGAACTACTGGTGTCCATCCACCCGACATCGCCACTGCGTCACACGCTATTTTCTCAATGGTTTCTCCCTCACCAGAGCTTAAACATACGTGTACGCCAGAAACTCTCTTGCGGCCAGTAACCTTCGCTATCACTTTGCCAAATTCTACGCGTATTCCCATCTTCCGAGCCTTAGCAGTTACTTCTCCACCACCATTTTCTCGCGCGTCAAGGATAACCGGCACCTCTAAACCCATTTCCTTGAGGAAAATTGCAGTTTTGTATGCGTCATCATTATTTGTAATCACAACTGTTTTTTGCCCAATTGATACACCATAATTGACTCCATAATCCCTAACAGCTGATGCCAGTAAAACCCCAGGAATATCGTTACCAGCAAAACTAAGCGGTCGCTCAATTGCGCCCGTACAGCAAACTATTTGCTTCGATCGAATTTTCCAAAGCCTATGCCGTGGCCCGTCATTGTTTTCGTTATGATCATTTAACTGCTCATATCCTAAAAGATAACCATGATCATAAATACCAGCACCTGTCATACGAGTTCTAAGCGAAGCATTGGGCATAGCATTCAATTCTTCTAAAACGTTCTGAACCCATTCATTTACTGTAAAATTATCAATATGCGCCTCATCTGTCTGAGCGCGCCCACCCCAACTTGATTGTTGTTCGATTAGAAGAATTTTAACTCCAGTCCTGGCGGCGGCTAAGGCAGTCTGTAGACCTGATACTCCACCCCCCACAATCACAACGTCAAAGAATGCGTGGAAGTGCTCATAGGTACTACCATCCTTTACCTTAGGAGCCTTGCCTAAGCCGGCTGACATTCTAATAAATGGCTCGTAAACATACTTCCAAAATGGGCGTGGATGGATGAACATTTTATAGTAAAAACCAGCCGGCAAAAATCGCGCTAACCAACTATTTATCTCACCAACGTCAAATTCCAGCGTAGGAAAATGGTTCTGAGAAGTTGCAGAAAGACCCTCAAAAATTTCAGTCATCGTACCGCGCTGATTAGGCTCAAAAAAATGACCTTTTCCTAGATTGACCAAAAAATTTGGCTCTTCAGGTCCAGAAGATACGATTCCTCTAGGCCTGTGATATTTAAATGAACGAGCTAGCAACAATTTATCATTGGCTAATAGAGCAGATGCAAGAGTATCCCCCTGATAACCAGTGAAGTTTATTCCATTAAAGTTAAAATTGATTGGTTTATCAGCCTGAATTAATCTGCCTTTGGTAGAAAATCGTTTACTCAAGACCAAACTCCTGCGAACTTAGCAAACAAATTGGCTTTTTCTTTTTTAGCTCCAAGATTAATCATGAAAATTCTTTCCATTTCCAACCAGGCTTTTTCTCAGAAATCTTATCTTTAATTTCCGCTGGTGGTTCTAATGTCTGCGCAGGGTATGTTCCAAAAACCTCCATAGACACCGTACATCGCGCCGCATTAAACCACTTACCACAGCCATTTACATGTCTCCAACGTTCGAAATGAATACCTTTTGGATTTTCCCGATTAAACAAGTAACTCTCAAATTCGTCATCGCTCGAACCTGGACCAAATCGTTTTAAATGTGCTTCACCACCAGCCGCTAAGTCTGTCTCATCGGTAAGAACTCCACAGTATGGACACTTAAAAATTAGCATATTTATCCTCTTTAATGAGCAACACCCGCTGCTACACTTTCATCAATAAATTGACCCTCGCGAAAGCGAGTAACTCTAAAATCTTCAGCTAATGGGCCAGGTTCGCCCTTTGCAATCAGCTCAGCCATCGCCCAACCTGATCCAGGTATTGCTTTGAACCCTCCAGTTCCCCAACCACAATTCATAAATATATTTTTTACCGGCGTTTTTGAGATAATCGGTGATCTATCACCTGTCATGTCAACAATTCCACCCCACCACCGTAACATCTTCAGCCTTGAGATAATTGGGAAAGTTTCAACCAGCGCTCTAACTGTTTCCTCAACATGATGAAAAGAGCCTCTTTGAGAATAATTATTATATCCATCGGCACCACCGCCAATAACCATTTCACCTTTATCAGATTGGCTCATATATCCATGAACAGTATTTGCCATTACAACAACATCCATGCACGGCTTTATAGGTTCAGATACCAATGCCTGTAAGGCAACTGACTCTATTGGCAAACGAAATCCAGCCATGTCAGCTAAAACACCAGAATGTCCAGCAACCACAATACCAATTTTCTCACATACAATTGTACCTTTAGTTGTCTCAACTCCAACCGCTTTACCATTCATAGTATTGACACCGGTTACTTCACACTGCTGTATTATATGCATTCCCATGTCAGAACAGGCTCGGGCGTAACCCCAGGCAACCGCATCATGTCTAGCCGTTCCCCCTCTCGGCTGCCAAAGCGCTCCCAAAACTGGATACCTAGGTCCTTCAATATTTATTATTGGGCAAAGCTTCTTTACCTTTTGGGGACTTATAAACTCTGTTGAAACTCCCTGTAAAGCGTTTGCGTGGGCAGTTCGCTCATAACCTCTTATTTCATGCTGGGTCTGAGCTAACATCATGACACCTCTGGGGCTGAACATGATGTTATAATTTAAGTCCTGGCTTAAATTTTCATAAAGCGATCGCGCTTTTTCATATATCGCAGCAGAAGGATCTTGGAGGTAATTAGATCGAATTATAGTTGTGTTACGACCAGTATTTCCACCTCCAAGCCAACCTTTTTCCAAAATAGCAACATTTTTGATGCCGTAGTTTTTACCGAGGTAGTATGCTGTGGCAAGGCCATGCCCGCCTGCACCAATTATAATTACGTCATATTTGCTGCGTGGCTCTGGCGACTGCCAAGCCCTTTCCCAACCTATATGATCTCGTAATGCCTCACGGGCAACCGCAAAAGCTGAATACTTTTTCATTAAAACGAATCCATTTCCTCAATTATAAAAAGATGCGATAAAAGAAATAGCAAGCTTCGTTTCAGAGCGTCACGTTAAAACAATTTTGCGCCATTTAATTAGCAATATATAATTTTGTGCTTTTTAAATAAATCAGCAGAGGGTACATGTTCAAAGATTAGAACTTATGAGCCAGTTATATGATTTTTTGGGTAATAACCTTTTTAATTTGCGCGCTAATTTCGATATTTTTTTATCGTACCATAACGCAGGAAGCCCCTGAAGTTCCCAACTCAGATTTAGAAGTTTACAAGGATCAACTTGTAAATATCGACAAAGAGCTGTCTAGAGGAATAATTGCTATCGATGAGGCCGAAAGAATAAAGGCTGAGGTTAGCAGACGCATTCTAGAATTAGATAAAAGAAAAAAATTTGCATTAAAAAAAGAAACAAAAGTATCAGGCCTTATTTTAAGTACAATTTTTCTCCTTATTTTAGTCGCAGGGGGCTCATTCATTTATCAAGAATTTGGTGCCCCCGGATATGAAAACATATCTCAGAGCCAACGAATAAAAAATGCAAATGAACTACTAAAAGGACGGGCTACTCAGGGAAAGCTATTACAAGATAGAGGCAACCACCAAAACTACAAAACTCCAGAAGGAAACTATGGAGAGTTAGTAAAAAAGCTGAGGCAAAAGGTTGCCGAGCGCCCAACTGATCTAGAAGGCCTAAAATTACTCGCTGGGATAGAAGCCAAGATTGGAAATATTGATCAAGCCGTTAAAGCTCAACAACAATTCCTACAAGTATTAGGGGATAGTGCGTCGGATTTAGACTTTTTTAACTACGCAGATTTATTGATAAATCAAGTTGATGGCATTGTTTCCCCAGAGGCCGAAAAAGCATTGAGAACAGCACTAAGAATAAATCCCCAGAACGGTGGTGCAAAGTACTACATAGGTCTGATGTTAGCACAAAATGACCGTCCAGATTTAGCACTTCGTCTTTGGAAGCAACTACTTAAAATTGATAAGTTGGACGCCCCGTGGATACCATTAATTAGGGATGATATTGAAAGGCTAGCAGTCTTAGCAGGTGATACAAAATTTGAATTACCTTCTATAGAGCTAACTCCCGGACCGACCGCGGAAGACGTTGATAATGCATCGCAGATGAGCAACGAGGAAAGACAGGAGATGATTAGAGGCATGGTTTCCAGATTGTCGGAGCGGCTGTCAACCGACGGAGGAAGCCCTAACGAGTGGGCAAGATTAATAAATGCCTTAGGCGTTCTTGGCGAGTTTCAAAGGGCCAGGTCAGCATGGAAGCAGGCAAAAAATATTTTTACAGAAAGCCCCTCTTCTCTGGAAATATTGAATACCGCTGCCCAAAATATAGGCCTGAAATAATGATTTATGAAAATATTTTACAATTTTCTGACTCATTATCTAAAAATTCAGCTTTAATGGGTTTGGATTTAGGCAGCAAAACAATTGGAGTTGCTATTTCAGATGGCCTGAGAGCTGTTGCCACTCCACTGAAAACAATTAAACGAACAAAGTTTAGTGATGAGGTCAAAATCTTGTTTCATCTTATAGCAGAGCGAGAGATATCGGGAATTATTCTTGGTCTCCCCAAGAATATGGACGGGTCTGAGGGACCACGGTGTCAATCGACACGAGCTTTTGCGAGAAACATAATCAGATTAAAAGATTTTCCAATAGCATTCTGGGACGAAAGGTTATCAACTGTAGCTGCAGAGAAAGCACTGCTAGAGGCGGATATAAATAGAAAACGCCGCAGCGAAGTAATTGATCATGTCGCAGCATCCTATATCCTCCAGGGAGCGTTAGATAGAATATCCCATGATAAAACGGTGTAATAAGATCTACAATGAGTGAAGATATTTGGAAACGAAACGAGGTAGACTCTCCATGCGTAAATATTTGCATTGTTCATCCGCAGGCGAACATATGTACTGGATGTTTTCGAACCATTGATGAAATTTCAAGTTGGTCAAACATGAGTGAAACAGAAAGAAAGGGAATAATAAAAGAACTCCCCAACAGATCCTCCAAACTAAAGGTCAGACGTGGCGGAAGAGCAGAGCGCCTAGGAGATTAGAGAATAGAAAGCCAATCTTGTACATTATTTAGCAACGGTCGGAAATAAGCGACTTGCCTATTTGAACTTTCCACTCCTTTTGATGGAGAAACCCACGGAGCCATTCCATGTAGTAGTAAAGGGTGTAAAGCATATCCTGTACCTACGGGACTTTCAATAACTTTACGCTTACAATTTTTGAAACAATTTCGTCGAGCTTTTTTGTATGCATCCGTAAGGTCAATATCTTTCCAACTTGATGGCGGAACTTTTGACAATAAGTCAGAAAATTCTTTCTTCATAATTAAATGTGATCCTTCCCAAACAACTATCGGGCTAGCACCAGAGTGAGTATTGTTTAATGGGATACCCAAAATAATTCCATGAGCCTCAATAAGATACCGCCTTTTTTTTGTACCAATTGGCAAAAGCCCATCTACGTGAGCAGCGTCTCTTTTCAATCTATATTCAAAAGCAGCCTCGCTATCCCCTGCACGCGGCTTCGGATAACCAGGAAAAATAACTGACAGTTGGGCCTTATGATATGGTTGTAAATTAATATTTTCCATTAGACTGCTGAAAGTACGAGGAAAATTAACCTCTTGAAAATTCCCCTGTGAGTCATTTGGAAGAACATCAACTCCAACGAACCAGGTTCCCTCACACTGAAGCCATTTTGCTAATTGATTTGGATTGGCAAGGATCTCATTTCCTTTTTTTCCTGCAAACTTCGCCCATTTAGCTATCTGCTCTTCATATTTAAACTCTATGTACCCCTTATCACCAAACAACATAAATCCACTCAAGGTCCTATTTCATAATTTATTTACTGCATTGCCGTCATCATCGGCCAGAAATTATATCTAAATTGCATCACCGATTACCTTTTCAATTCTCTCCACATCGTCTGGATTATTAAGTTCCCAAAAAACTCTACCGCGCGCAGATACCACTACACATTTAACTAGCTGGTTGTTTTCAAGAAATCTTAGCTGTTCTAATCCCTCAAGGTTCTCTAATTTTCCAATGGGCCACTCCACGTACGAACTCAGAGCGTTTGGCCGATATGCATAAACTCCCACATGATGAAATACAGGTATATCGGCGTCAGTACTTAGATTTTCAATATCCACAAAAGGAATAACTTCCTTTGAAAAATAAAGAGCATAATTATCAACTCCAAATACTGACGTTGTGCCACCAACTAGACCCTTTTTTCTGTCTTCTAGGAAATGGCCATATGTTAAACGATCAAGCCTTACAACTGGCGTTGCCATAATAGATTTATCATCTTTATCCATTGCTTTAATGAGACTTTCAACAAACCAAGGTGGTGTAAGCGGAGCATCTCCTTGAAAGTTAATTATCAGATCAGCATCTAACTTGGCATTATCAACAGCTTCCGCACATCTCTCAGTACCATTCCTACACTGCGAAGATGTCATTATGACTTTAGCACCAAACGCTCTCGCAGCAGTTGCAATTCTGGTATCATCAGTTGCAATGAAAATATCATGAATATTTTTAACTTTTCCTGCGGTTCGCCAGGTTAATTCAATTAACGACTTTTTTTCCCCAGTAGGCAAATTGAGATTCACTAAAGGCTTACCAGGATATCTGCTAGACGCATATCGGGCGGGTATAATAATTATAGTTTTCACAAATCCCTACTCTAATCAGGTGAGAAGCTCTGTAGTAACAGCTAATGATGCAACAATTTTTAATCTATCGTAAAGTGCTTGGTGTATAATAAGATTATCTGAAAGTTTCTACAGATAATTGATTTTCCAATATTTAAATAGCTCAATTATGAGCGATAAAATAACATTGTTTGGAGTTATATTAGTCAAGCTACTGCTGTAAACTCTTCCAAATTGACACCCGAACCAGGTAGAAGGTTAAATACATCTTCACAACAATTTTCTACAATGTAACAATCTGGTTTTGAAAACAACTTACGCAGCAGTGAATTAGTTATAAAGTGTCCAGCCTTATGGCCTTCGTATTTACCCAGAATTGGAGCACCTGCAAGAGCTAAATCACCAAATGCATCGAGCATTTTATGACGCACCGCCTCATCTTGATAACGCATACCCCCAGGCGATAAAACTTTATCACCATCAACAACAACTGCGTTAGAATAATTTCCGCCCAAGGCCAGACCATTCCTTCGCATAGTCTCAACATCTTTATTACTGCAAAAAGTCCGACTGCTACAAAGCTCTTTTACAAATGACCCATTAGACATATTCAGTATTTTACTTTGTTTACCAATTACAAGATCATCGAACTCAATAAAATACTCCATTTCCGGACGCTTAAACGGACTTAATCTCGCCCATCCAAACTGGTTTTCAAACATGACAGGGCGGGTAATCTTTATAATCCTCGAAGAGGAGCTTATGATTTTAAGACCCGTCTCTAAGATTCCTTTAACGAAAGGAGCCGCGCTTCCATCTAAAATTGGAACTTCTTCACTATCGATTTCAATCAATGCATTTGACACTCCACAGCCGGCAAGTGCCGCCATAAGGTGTTCTATAGTGGAAATTGCAGTTCCATCTTCATTCGTTACCCTGGTACAGAGTGTGGTTTTCGAAACATAATCCCACCGTGCACGGACAATAGGATTTCCAATTTCAATATCTTTACGCTTAAATAAAATGCCATGATTTTCGGAAGCCGGTTTAATGGAGAGACTTACGGACTTTCCTGAATGCAAGCCTACCCCAGAAAATATTACTGAACTTTCAAGCGTAGTTTGCAAATTAGAGCCTTTGAAATTAATTCAAATACTACAGTATATTGCAATGAGCCAGTAGACAATTCAAACTTTGTAACTAATTGTTACAAAGCAACTTTATCAAATCTCTTCATCTTTGATATCTGCTTTGTTCTGAGAAATAAAATATTTAGTTTGCTTGGCGTCTCAAGAAAGCAGGAACCTCTATCTTTTCCTTGTTAGCATCGGTATCATTATGTTCCGCGTTATAATTATTTCGCTGACTATCCTGATCAGACCTTAGGGTATCATCTTGCATTGGTGCGGCCGGACCCGTACCCGCCATTCTATTAATTAAAGAACCTATACCAAATCGTGGCTTATCCTTAATTTCTGGATTCTTCGTAGCAACCATTGGTCTAGAATTTTCAGTTTGATTGTTTGGAGACTTCGATACAGCGGCACGAAGACGTTCAAGGGTTTCTTTGGACGGAGTACCAGGTGGGTTTGATTGAGCGGTACCCATTCTATCGCTGCTGCCTATACCACTTAATGTTTCATAACCGTTAGTGGCTCGTTGATCAGGTTTATCTTCACCGGCTGCAGCAGGATCAAATCCAGATTTAGATCCCATATTTTGAGCTTCGAACAAACTGGGTTCAGTTGATGGTAAGGACGAATTTTCGTTATGCTCTAACTTGGCTTCTGCATAGACTTTTTCAGCCATGCTATTAATAGCTTTACTCTCTTCAGCCGAAGTAAC
>CENJ01173328.1_pt1 | contig 17320 bp, 13 predicted proteins | sample 356161 | NCBI WGS metagenome assembly CENJ01 (sample SAMEA2619531, study PRJEB7988) | marine metagenome | biome: marine biome (ENVO:00000447); feature: surface water layer (ENVO:00002042); material: "saline water (ENVO:00002010), including plankton (ENVO:xxxxxxxx)" | depth 5 m
AAAACTAATGAATAGAAATGAAAATCCTACAATTCCTGTTTCGGCTAATAATTGCACATAAAAATTATGTGGGTGTGTATCACAAGGCTTAATTCCAGTTTGAATTTTTTCATCTTTACATTTTACTCTAAACATTTTTGGACCATTGCCTATTAATGGTTTCTCCTTGAACATGTTAAACGCTGTTCGAATTAGACTGTCATGTGCTGAAGAAAAAATGACTATTTCTTTTGAACCTTTGTTTAAACCCATGTCTTGAACAGGGTCTTTAAACATCCTGTCACTTAAACTAGTTGAACTCATACTTAGAAAAACTATAAAAATTGTTGCAATAACAAAAGTAATTAGTCTAAATTTTTGATACTGTTTGATTAAGATAATTATAAATAAGGTTGATAAATTTAAATAAAAAAATGCAGATCGCTCACCAGAAATGTAAATTAGTAGGTCAGCTAAAATAAATAATAATCCAATATAATAAATTTCATATTTTTGTTTTTGCTTAATTATAAATAAAGCAAATAATAATGGAAATAATCTTGAAAGGTATGAGCCCATTATTAATTCATCCCCAAAAAAAGATGAAATACGAATTTGATTTGTACTTAATCCCACTAGATTTTTTCCTGTAATACTTTGGACATAGCCATCAATAACTAAGGCAGAAAAAGATAAAACTAATATATAATAAAAATATTTTAAAATATTTTTATCTTTATCAATTAAATACCAAATGAAACAACTAAAAACTCCTATTCTAAAATAGAATAAAGAACTTTCAAAACTAAACATTGGGTCTTCAGCAACAAATGTACTTATCGTTATGCAGTAAATACAAAAAATAAAAAAAATGATTAATGGTTTATTAAAAAAATAATAAAAAATTCTATTTTTAAATGTGTAAAATAAAAAAAATAAAGTTGAAATACTAACAATTAAATCTGGAAAAAAGGGTCCCCAAATTAAAAATGGAATAATTGAACTTAAAATTAAACCAACTAATAATGTATTTGAATATTTTAAATTAACCATAAAATCTTAAAATTAAATCTATACCATATTATATAAACTTAATCCTTAAAATTATTTTAAAACATGTTTATAAAAATATTATTTTTTAAGACACATCTCAAATAAAATGCGTGTGACGTAAATTTAAAAAATCGTAAAAATATTTATAATTCGAAAAATTTATTAAATATAGATATCTAAATTAAATTCTTTACTTTAATTTCTAAATTTAAATAGATATATAATCTTTAAACTTTATAATAAATTTTTTATTTATGGATCCAAAATCTATTACAATAATCGGCTCTGGAATAAATTCATATTTTTTTATAAGAACTGTTTTAAAAAAAGGCTTCAAAGTTAATTTGATAGATGTAGATACAGAAACTAATTCGTCAGACTCAAAAAAAAAAAATTATAAAAATAATATTTCACCTAAAATAATTTTAAAGAATTTTGAAGAAAAAATACAAACACATAAAGAATATAATAAATTAATTTACAATAATTTTGATAATCAAAGCGCACTAGATATTGGTGGTTTGTCAAATTTATGGGGTGGATGTGTTTATAAGTTCAGTGATTATGAATTAACAAAAAATAAATTAAACAAATTTAATTTGTATGAATATTTAAAATATTTATATGAAGATAATTATTTTTTAAAACAACAAGATACGGATAATTTTTTTGAAAAAAACATTGATAAATATAAATATAATTTAAATTACAATAACTTATTATTATCTCATAATAACGAACCTTTAAATGTTAAAAGAAATTTTAAAAATTTAATTAAGGAAAAAAAAATTAAATTTTTTCCTGGCTTTGTAGAAAATATATCTAAAGATGGTGACAAATATATATTATCAATAAATTCAAAAAATAATAAATATAAGTTAATCGATAAAAAATTAGTACTTGCTGCAGGCAGTTTATCTTCAGCTAGAATTCTTATGCAGCTATTAAAAGTTAATTCTGTTAGGTTATTATGTACACCAAGTAATCAAAGTATTTTTATATCATCAAGAAAACAAATAGACATGTCTCTTAATTCATTATTATCATTCAACAAAAAAAACCAATCTGATATAAAGAGCAGTATATTTCCTTTAAAAGGACTAAATAATGAATTTTTTTTAGATTATATTAAATTAAATTCAAAAATTTTACTTCCTTTTGTAAATTTTTTAAAACAATATCTCTATGGGGTGTACACTTATCACTCAAGCGATTATTCAAATATTAAAATAAAAAGAAATAACATAAATTTCAAAATTGAGGGAATGAATGCAAATAATAATCAGAATCAACTCAATAATTTTTATAATAAAAAATTAATAAAGATCCCATTTACAACCAAAAGTCTTTTACAAGGGAATGATAACCATATAGGAGGCACATTTCCTTTAGAAAAATACTTTACCGATTTTAATGAATTAAAGAATTTTAAAAATCTATTTGTAATTGATGGAACTTATTTAAATTATATACCACCATTAGGATATACATTGGTTACAATATTGAATTCAATAAGGATTGCAGAAAAATTAGCAACTGAGAAATAAATCTATAATATTTTACATTTAATTAATATTTTTTGATATTAAGTGTGATTAAGAATATATTGTTAGTATGTTGAATATAAAATTTGAATATAAAACATTCTTAGCTTATAGTAATTTTATATTTAATTATGGTTTAAGATTTTCTTTAAAAATAATTTTTTTTGAATTCAAATATAAAAATTATTATAAAGACCACACACCTAAACATATTCCTAATAACAAATTAAGTATTAAAAATTATGATCAAGAAAAAATTACAGGATATTCACCAACTTATTATTACTATTTAAATTTAACAAAATTATTTTTTAAAAGAAAAAATATTAAATTTGATAATTTGTATGATATTGGATTTGGTACTGGTAGGGTCCTATATTATTTACAATTTCTAGCCAAAAATATTTATGGTTTTGAAATTTCAAAAAAACTTTTTGACATTGGAGAAAAAAAATTAAAAAAAATGATAAATAAGAATAAAAAATTAGAGCTTCAGTATATGAATGGCCTTAGATTTTCAAAGTATAAAAATAATTCATTAATATTTATATATGATCCATTTACTAAAGATGATGATTTGAATATAATTTTGAATAAGATATCTAGGTTAAAAAATAGTTATTTAGTCTACGCAAATCCTAGATTCCGTGACCATGTAAGTCAAAAGTTTAAAGAGGTTTTTTTTGAAAAAAATCATAACTTCAGAGGTATTTCAATTTTTAAAATTTAAATTATGATTTTACCAAGACAAAAAATTTATAAATTTAATATAATTTTATTCTTAAAATCTTTAATTAATTTAGATTTTTTTAATGAAAACAAATTAATACAGGAAAAACTTGAAAAAAAAATTTCAGAATTTACAAAAATAAAATTCTGTACTCTGGTTCCAAGAGCAAGGGTTGGATTAAAAATAATTTTGAATCTCATAAAACGAGACAATTCTAGTAAAAATAGAGTATTAATGTCTTCTTTTACTATATTTGATATTGTGAATATGGTTATCTCTGAAAATCTAAGACCTGATTTTTTTGACATAAATAAAAGTGATTTTTCTGTCACTTTAAATAATTTAAAAAAAAAAATTAATAAAAACACATTGGCAATAATTATAACTCATTATCATATAGAGCCATTGGAATATGCTAAAATTGTAGATTATTGTAAGTCTAAAGATATTTACCTTATTGAAGATCGAGCAATAGCATTTAGGAAATCAAATAAAAAAGAAAATTTGAATAAAAAACATTTTATAATTTATAGCTTCGGGCCATTTAAGTTTATTTCAACAATTGATTTAGGAGCAATTGTTACAAACAATTTAAATTATCAAAACAAAATTTACCAATATAAAAAAAAACTCATAAATAAAAATTTGTTTTATAAATTTTCAAAGACTTTTTTTATTTTAAAGTTTTATATTGCTACTAGAAAATTTATTTTTTTTATTTTATTTTATTTTATAAAATTTTCTGAAATTCTTAATATTTCAACTTTTAAAAATCTATTAAAAAATGACCCTAATCCACAAAAATATAATAAAAAAAAGGAAGAGAATTATTTTTTGCAAATTTCAAACTACCAAGTTTATTCTGCCATTTATCAAATGGATTTTAAAATTAAAAATGCACAAAAGGAAAGGCTCAAAAGAGCAAAAATTTACTCAAAAAATTTGAGTTATATAAATGAAATTTCTTTTAAAAAATATTCTTATAATATTAGAGATTGCTACCTCGGGTTTCCTATATTGTGTCAACATAGAAATGATCTTTATAAATATTTAATCAGGAATAATTTAGATATATCAAAGTATTTTTATAGAGATTGCAACCAGTTAAGTATTTTTAAAAAATTTAAAAGTGATTGTCCTAATACCAAATATGTTTCTGGTCACGTGTTGGTGCTTCCTCTTTATCCTGATTACCCTCTTAACGAAATAAAGTTAATTTGTGCTAAAATTAAAAATTATTATTCATTGAAGAGAATAAAATTTTTTAAATAATAAAGTATTAAGTTTAATGAAACATACAAACTTTTGAACTTATGCTTAATGGTAAATTTTTAGTCATTTAATTTTTATTATTTTATTGTTAAAATTTTTAGAAGATGACAGATCTTTATCATATTTATTTTTAACTAATTGTGCATTATGTATATGATCGATAATGTTTGAATTTGTTTCATATGATTTTATTAACTTTTCTAATAAGGCTTTAACATCTCTTGTTCTGTAATTATCTAATAAATTTTTCAAATTTTTAAGTTCAGGCTCTAACAACTCAAATGGAATAAATGGATCACTTATTTTTTGTATTTTTGGATGATTAGTTTTTTGAGGATTATTCCCAATTAACAATTCTTCATATAATTTTTCACCAGTTCTGAGACCTGTAATCTTAATCTCGATATCCCCATCTGGATTTTTATCGTCTTTAATTCTAAATCCAGATAATTTAACCATTTTATAAATTAAATTTCTAATTTTTATACTATCACCCATATCAAGTACAAATACTTCTGATTTTTTTCCCATAGCTCCTGCTTGAATGACTAATTGAGCAGCTTCTGTAACCGTCATAAAATAGCGCGTTACATCTTTATGGGTTAAAGTAATTGGTCCACCTTGTTTAATTTGTTTTTTAAATTTTGGAATCACTGAACCAGAAGATTCTAAAACATTACCAAATCTAACTATTGAAAAGTGAATATTAATATCTTTGGCGTTATTGTAAATTCCCTGAAGACAAAGCTCTGAAAGTCTTTTTGAAGCACCCATTATATTTGTTGGTCTTACTGCTTTATCACTTGATATTAAAACAAGATTTGAAACTTTTTTTGTGGTTGCTGCTTTTGCTACAGCTAATGTGCTGTAAACATTGTTTTTAACTCCTTCGCAAATGTTTTCTTCAACTATTGGCACATGTTTATATGCTGCAGCATGATAAACAGTCTCTACTTTAAAGAGTTCAAATATTGTCTCTAATTTTGCTTGATCTTGCGCATTTACAAGTAAAGAAATTATCTTTAAGTTTTTATTATAATCTTTTAGTTCTTCAGATATCTTATAGAGAGCAAATTCATTTAGCTCTAAAAGTATTAATTTATTTGGTTTTAATTTTACAATTTGACGACATAGTTCAGAACCAATAGATCCTCCAGCACCTGTAACTACTACATTTTTTGAATTTATGTTTTTATTTAATAAACCAATATCTGGTTTAACTTGATCACGACTTAATAAATCGTCGATATTTAAATCTTTTATATCAGATAAAGTTATTCTACCATCTACAATATCAGATATACTTGGAAGTGTTTTTACAATTAATTTATGTTGATTTAATTTTTCAATTATTTGATTTCTTTTACCTCTACTAATTGTAGGCAATGCAAGAAATACCAAACTAATATTCTTGTTTTTAACCAATTTTTCTAAATTTAATACAGAATATATGGTTTGACCTAATAAAATTCGTTTATGCAACTGCTTGTTATCGTCTAAAAACCCAGACACTTTAAATTCAGGACTATTTTCTAAAGCAATAACTAGTTGTCTTCCAGCATCTCCAGCTCCATAAACTAATACATTTTTTTTATTTTTATATTTTTTGGAATTAAAATTATAATTAAATATAAATTTAGCTCCCAGTCTTGATATAATAATTCCAAAAAATAATAACATCGGTTGAATTATACCTACAGATCTTGGAACTCCGTTAATGCCATATACTCCGATAACTAAAAAATATAATAATCCATAAAGAGATGTAGCAGCTAATATTGTTAAAAGTATTGATAAACTCGTATAACGAAATATGGTACGATATAATTCAAATAAAAAAAATATTGGTATTACAATAATTATAGAAATTATTGCTGGAAGAAAGTTAAAATCTTTAAATAAAATCCACTGCTCTAATCTTAGTGCAAAAGCGAGCCAAGTGCACAAAATACATAAAATAACATCAATGATTATTGCAATTATTCTTTTTGAATAAAAATTAATAGATAAAATAATATCTAAAGACTCTTTGATATTTTTATTCATAAAATTAAATTGAAAACTTTAATAAAAATTTATAATTATAAGATATTCTAATATTAATATATAAAAATATATATAAAATTAATTTGAAACAATCAAAATTGAAAACACTTATTAAGACGCCGGTTTATTATGACTCAACAAGAGTATTTAGGAGATTTTTAAGCTTAATCAATAAAAAGATTGCTAAAAAAAATATAAAGATTAATCCTCAACTTGTAATATTTTCATTTGACCATATAGGCTTATCTATAAACACTGATGGGTGTTATGAAGATGAACAACTAAAGATATTGGAGAAATTCATAAATGAGAAATTACCTGACTCGAAAAATTTTTCAGCACTTGATATAGGTGCTAACATTGGAAATCATTCAGTTTTTCTCTCAAAATTTTTCAAAAAAATTCATTCTTTTGAACCAAATCCAAAAACTTATGATGTGCTATCCTTAAATTCAAAATATTCTAATACTAAAAAAAATATAGTTACATATAATTTTGGCTTAAGTGATAAAAATGAAAGTTTATTATGCTCATTTGACTCAACTAACATTGGTGGCACAAAAATTAAAAATCCAAATTATGATACATCCTCTCATGACAAACAAATATATATAAATGTTAAAATAGCTGATGAAATAAACGCTCTTCAAGAAGAGAGTATTTCATTAATTAAAATTGATGTGGAAGGACATGAGCTTAATGCTCTAAAAGGTGCAAAAAAAATTATAAATTCAAATAGACCTGTGATAATATTTGAACAAGGAGTTGAGCAGATAAATAATTCATCCTCTGAAACAATAGAATACCTGTCGCAACTTAACTATGATTTTTACATTATTAAAAAGAGATTTGATTTTGGAAATAATCTAATTGCTAGACTACTTGGTATGATGTTAAGCTCATTGTTTGGATATCAATTAAGTCTAGTTAAGACAAATCATTTTGAAAAACTTCAATACGATATTATTTTAGGCATTCACAAAAATAATTAAGTTAGCAGTACATAATTAAAATAAATTTAGCTACCATAAAAATACTTAGGAAAGTATGGTGGTTAAACAGTAATTTATCTAATATTTTAATTTTTTAAAATTTTTTGCCATATTATCAAATCCTAATGCTAGGCCAAAAAGGCAGATAGGTATAAATGGAATGAGATACCTCTGTTGTGGATATGTTAAAATATACGCACCAATTGGAATTAGAATGACTAATGATACAACTCCATATTGTTGAAAAAAGAAACGTACAGCTAAATAAAAACCGACAAGCTGCACAACTCCTAGAAATAAATACACACTCAATTCAAGTCCTGGAATACCCCAAACCAAAAATTGCTCTATTCCCTCTCCCAATAATTTTTCTCTTGCACCAAATAAAAGAAGGACTCTAAACACAACTGTAAACAATAAGGCTATAAAATTGTTTTCAATCCCTAATAATTCTTTAACATAATTCAAACTCCAAGGTAGATTTGGTATTTCATGGGCATCACCAACATAATTAGGAGATGCTAGATACATTATGCAAATAAAGCCAATTATTATCAATATAGCTTTTAAAGGATGATTTCTTAATTTTAAAAAAAAATAAGGAACAGCACTAAATACATTTGCAGTTCTCATTAAAGTAAGGAAAGTCCAAAATAAAAACTCACCCAGTGTAAGTGTTTTTTGCTTAATTTTATTGAAACCTCCATAAAAAAGTTCTCTGCAAAAAAAGAGGAGAGCTATTTTTGCAAATATTATTGTAGTAAACTTCAATGTATATACAGCAGCATAAGGTTGAAGACCAAGCATCAAGATAAAAAGAAAAAGTCCTCTAAAACTCAGATGTTTGTATAATAAATAAATCCACCCAATATCAACAAGTATATTTAAAGTAAAAGCAAGAAATATTGGTAACGGCTCCCCTATATTGGAGATCCCAAGGAATGAGATCAACAATCTATAACCAATGTTCCCTCCTACTTCAATATTAAGGGTCGAATATTTTCCAAAATCATTATACTTAAAAACACTTTGATTAAATACTGGCTCCATTATAAAAAAAAACACTAGAGTGATCAGTATCTTTATTATTAAAAAATAAAGAATTAATTTCTTAATTTTTAAAAGTTGTGTCATTTAAAACATTTTTAAATATCCTCGAGCCTATTCCTGTCTTTACATTTTTGCCAATATGAATTCCTGGATGAACAGATGTAGCTGTGCCCAGATGTGAGAATTTTCCAATTTTTACACTACCAGATAGTGAACAATTCGGAGAAATATGTGCGAAATCTTCTATAATACAATCATGATCAATCGAAGTGGAAGTATTAACAATTACACCCTCTTTAACTAATGTTCCAGGATTAACTACAGCATTAGCCATAACACAAGTCCCTATTCCGAGGGAACTGAATTTGCTAATGGTCGATTTTGGGTGTACCAAACTAACAATATTCATTTTATATTTTTTCAACCATTTTATCTTATCACTTCTTATCTGGTTATCACCTATTGCAACAAAGAAATCATCATAATTTTTTTTATTATTTTTTAAAAAATCTAATGTTCCCTTAATAGTAAATGAGAATTCTTTAATTTCGTTTGATCGATCGTCAAAAAAATCAATCACCGCATATTTGTTTAACAAAGCAATTTCTCCAACAACTTTACCATGACCACCAGCTCCAATAATTGCTAATCTTTTATTCATAAAATTTTTTAAAATCTTTATATTGTTTTTTTTTGAATAATATTAATTCTATTGTTTTAAAAAGTATTTGAACATCTAAAAAAAAACTGACATTTGTTGAATAATAGATATCTAATTTTATACTTTTTTTCCACGATTTTACCCCCGATGAATCTGGATTAACTTGTGCCAAACCTGTAATTCCTGGTTTAACTAAATGCCTTTTTTTTTCATAATTTGTATATTTTTTTAAATATTCTACCAATAAAGGTCTAGGACCTACTAAGCTCATATCATTTTCTAATACGTTGAATAATTGTGGTAATTCATCTAGACCTGTTTTTCTCAAAAAATTACCTACTTTATTCTGTCTTTTCTTTCGAGAAACATGTTCGGGAGCATCGTATAAAGTTTTAAATTTATATAATGTAAAAATTTTACTTTTTAAGCCTGGTCTTTTTTGCTTAAAAATTGGAAATCCTATAGTAATCCATACCAAAAAAAAAATAAAAATCATAATTGGAAATAAAAAAATAATTAAGCTGAGGCTAAAACTTATATCAAATAATCTTTTTAAATATTTTTGATACATAAATTTAAGATATTTATTTAAAATTTTTTTTATAATGAACTAGAGACATATACTTTTTATTCTAAGTAATTAAGATTTAAATTTTGTTATCATAAATATATCTTAATAAATTGAAACTTCTAAGTCTAGTCATGATATATTTTTAAACCGTTTGGTCTTGAGCTTTAATTGATTAACCGAATGTAGTATTTCCAAACATTGTCACTATTCTTAGAAAAAACTCTCTGGTCCATATATTTTAAATTTATCTTGCAACGTGTAGTGTTTTTTAAAATAAATGTGTGAATTTATAATAAAGATAGTAAGATAAGAAATACCATGTGTGGAATTGCAGGATTTTACGGTTCATTTGAACCTTCATTGTTAAATGATATGAACCATGCGCAAGCGCATCGAGGACCTGATGATGTAGGTGTTTGGCATTATAAAGCTTGTGGTGTGGGGCTAGCGCATCGCCGACTATCAATTCGTGATCTCTCATCGACGGGTCATCAACCTCTTTTTAACAAAAATAATGATGTATCAATAATTTATAACGGTGAAGTTTATAATACAAAAGAATTTTACGATGAATTAGTAGCAGATGGTTATCATTTTAAAGGAAGCTCAGATACAGAAGTTATTCTTAATCTTTATTTAAAATATGGCTTTGAAATTTTAAATAAATTGAATGGTATTTTTGCTTTTGCAATTTGGGATAGTAGAAAAAAACAATTATTTTTAGCACGAGATAATATGGGAGTTAAGCCTCTATATTATAGCGAAACGTCAAAAGGTTTTATATTTGCTAGCGAGATAAAATCAATTTTGAAAGAGTCGTCAGTTTCTCGCAAGATTAATCCTGTGGCACTTGCTTCACATATAACTTACTTATGGTCGCCTACGCCTTCAACAACGTTAAAATCTGTTAAGAAGCTTGAGCCTGGTTATGCAATGACAATACAAGAGGGAAGGGTTAATAAAAAATGGCGTTTTTATACCCCAACTTTAACAAAAGAAATTAATAATATTTCAATAAATAATGCAAAAATTGCAGTTCGGAATTCTATAAAAACTGCTGTAGAACGACAGATGGTTTCGGATGTTCCTGTTGGTACATTTCTATCCGGAGGTCTAGACTCTAGTGCGATTACTGCTTTTGCAAAGGATATGGTTGGTAATGAAAGACTTAAGTGTTTTACAATATCAATAGATGATAAAACATCAAAGAAAGAAGGTATAGTTACTGATTTGCCTTATGCAAAACGTGTAGCCAAACATTTTGATGTTGATTTACTTACAGTGCACGTTGGTCCTGAAATGGCCGATGAATTAACAAAAATGATTTATCACCTAGATGAACCACAAGCAGATCCTGCTGCTCTAAATACACTTTTTATATCTCGTTTAGCACGTGAACATAAAATTAAAGTACTTTTATCGGGTGCAGGTGGAGATGATATCTTTAGTGGTTATAGAAGACATTGGGCTTTAATGATGGAAAAGTATTGGTCATACTTCCCAAAAAATATTCGTAGATTTATGTCTGCAACAGCCAAGCGTTTACCCGATAGTCCAATTAGTATAAGACGTATCGCAAAGGCATTTCAGTATGCTGAACTTGATGGTGACAGTAGAATTGCTAGTTACTTTAACTGGCTTAGTCCTGATACTGTGAACAATTTATTATCTGATGAATTAAGAGCAGAATTACCACTTATTAATCCTTTAGAACAATCTTTAGCCGATATTCCTCAAGATACGCCTTCTTTAAACAAGATGCTTTATTTAGAGCAAAAACATTATCTAGCAGATCATAATCTTAATTATACCGATAAAATGAGTATGGCAGAAGGAATTGAAGTAAGAGTGCCTTTATTAGATCCTGATTTAGTTGAGCTTGCTGCCCAGTTACCTGTTCAATACAAACAGAACGGTAAAGAAGGTAAGTGGATATTTAAGAAAGCTATGGAGGGAATTTTGCCAGATGATATTATTTATCGCCCAAAGACAGGTTTTGGTGCACCTATAAGAAACTGGATACATGGACCACTAAAAACACTAGTTTGGGATACTCTATCCGAAACTTCAATTAATAATAGGAATTGGTTTGATGCTAAGGCTGTTACACGATTATTAAACGAAGACAAGAAAGGTAAAACTGACGCCTCATATAGTATTTTTGCGTTACTTTGTATTGAGATTTGGGCAAGAATCTTCTTAGACAAAAATATTATAAATAATTAAGTTAATATTAATTAGCTCGAGCTACTTCTGTTAAAACATTACATGTTTTTTGAATTTCTTCTTTAGTTAAAGTTGGATGAACCATGAACATTAAGCTCGTTTCTCCAAGTCTTTTTGCATTTACTAGTCTTTTTTTTGGTCTAAAATCTGTATTTTCAAATGCCTTTTCTAAATAGACTTCTGAACAAGCTCCTGTATAGCATGGCACTCCTTTTTCATTTATCTGCGTAATCATTTTATCACGCAACTCAACTCCACTCTCAACAAAAACATAACACTTGTAAGCAGCATGTTCAATATAACTAGGAACAGCAGCCACTCTTAATCCTTTACAATTTTTTGCTGCATTCCAAATATAGTTTGCATTAATTAAGCGCTTTTTATGCCAATCGAACATTTTTTTTAACTGAATACGACCAATTGCGGCTTGCATCTCGGTCATACGTCCATTAATTCCAAAAGACTCATTTAACCATCTAAACTCATTACCCCTTGGTTTTTCCCGCTCATAAACAGCCTCATAACTTTTGCCATGATCTTTATAAGCCCACATTTTTCTCCATAAAGACTCATCTTTTGTTGTTACCATTCCACCTTCTCCACCTGTGGTCATTATCTTATCCTGACAAAAACTCCAGCAACCGATATGCCCAAACGATCCAACAGATTTACCTTTATAATTTGCTCCATGTGCTTGTGCACAATCCTCAATTACATAATATCCATGCTTGTTAGCAAGAGCCATTATTTCATCCATCTCACAAGGCCAACCAGCCAAATGAACACAAACAATTGCTTTAGTTTTATCAGTCATAACTAACCTAATACTTTCAGAAGTAATATTTTGAGAATTTAAATCCACATCAGCAAAAACTGGTTTTGCTCCAGAATTTACAATAGATGAGATTGAGGCAATATAAGAACGCGAAGTAACAATAACTTCATCGCCATATCCAATATTTAAAGCTTTAAACGCAACATCAAGAGCCACAGTTCCATTGCTTAAAGCAACTGAATATTTTGTGTTAGACCACTCTGAAAACTCTTTTTCAAATTTCCTACATTCATTACCTGTCCAATAATTAACTTTATTGGATAACAAAACACTTTGAACAGCTTCGGCCTCTTCTTTTGTAAAAGATGGCCAAGGTGAAAATTTATTATTCATATTATAAAATACTATAAGTTTTGTTTTTTAACATTTGTAAAAATTTGTTTAAATATTGAATTATATTTCAATGTTGCCACATCCTTTGCATAATTTTTTTTTGCGATGTTAAAAGCATTTTCTTTTTGCGATTTAATTAATAATTTATTTTGAGAATACAACACAAACTCTTTTACCATACTGTCATTAATTACAACTGGTAATACATAACCAATATTTTCTTTAATTATTACATTCTTTTGCCATCCTTTATAATTAATTAAAATTGGTTTGCCTGCGGCAAGAGTATCAAAAAATTTATTGGCTGAATTTGCCCAAAGCTTCTTAACTGGAATAACAAAAGAGCTTCCCATGTCACATTCAAAATATAGCTGGGGTAAATCTTTTTTAGAAACACTATCAAGAATAAAAATATTTTTATTTAAAACTTTTTTATGTTTGGCTTTCTTGATTAGTAATCTTTTTTCAATTCCATTACCAATTAATACAAATACTATGGTGGGATCTACATGAATTAATCTAATTGCTAATTCAATAACATAATCAATACCATTAACCTGGCCAAAAGTACCAGCGTACAAAATTGTAAAGCGAGGCTTAAAACCAATTTTTTTCTTTAAAATCGATGCTTCTTTCTTATAACCATTTTGAAAACGATTAATTTCTGAAATGTTTTCTATTACTTGGATAGGCTTTTTAACTAGTTTTGGATAACGTGTAATTATAGATTGTTTCATATCTACTGAAAGTGGTACCAAAGCTATAGCTTGTTTATAAATTAGATACTCCAACCAGTATAAAATTTTCTGTAAAATTTTATTATTCACTGCACCAATAGCAATTGCAGCTTCAGGCCAAATATCTCGGATTTCAAAAACAAAAGGTGTTTTATGAAACCATTTTTTTAATAGTGCAGGAACCCCAATAGTAAGCGGTGTAGAGGTTGCTAAAACTATATCGCCTTTTAAAGATAATATTTTTAGTGTTGAAAACCAAAGAAATTTAAAAAAGACAATTAAACGCTGGTAGTAGGACATATCATTTTCATAAGGGAGGTAAGTATAATGCACCACCAGTCCGTTTTTTTCTATTTTAGACCAGCGATTACCTGTATTATAATTTATATCAGAAGTTAATGTAACTACTTCAACATGATACCCCAACCCTAGAAAACTAGTTGCTAAATCAAAGGAGCGTGTTCCACCAGACTCATTTGGAAATTTGAAATATTGATGTAAGTAAATTATTTTCATTTTTAAAGTCTTTTTTTTAAAATCAAATCACCTCTAAATGATACTTAGAATATTTATAGTCTCCAAGTTGGATTTTTAGTAATATTTTTAATATCAATAATTACTTCTTCATCTCTAGATAAACGAGAATAATCTTTAGATGTATATTTCTTGAATTGATTATGCTTAACAGCTACAATTATAGCATCGTATTTTTTATTTGACTTTAAAGGGTCCATGATGAGTTTGTGATTAGAATTTTTTTTTAATGAGTCTATCCAAGGATCATAAACATCAACATTAGCACCAAAATCCTCTAATTCACTAATAATGTCAAAGACTCTACTATTACGTATATCTGGACAATTTTCTTTAAAAGTTAAACCTAGAATTAAAATATTTGAATCTTTTAAAACTTTTCCTACTTTTATCATTTCTTTAATGGTCTTATCAGCAATATATTTACCCATACCATTATTAATTTGTCTAGCAGCTAAAATTAAATTTGGTTTGTATCCCATCTCTTTAGCTTTAAAAGTTAGATAATAAGGGTCAACACCAATACAGTGACCTCCTACTAAACCAGGAGAAAATTTAATAAAATTCCACTTACTAGCAGCCGCCTCAATCACCTCATTAGTATCAATGCCTAAATGATCAAAAATTAGAGCTAATTCATTAATTAGGGCGATATTTACATCGCGCTGGGTATTTTCAATAGCTTTAGAAGCTTCAGCGACTTCTATATTAGGTGCGAGGTATGTACCAGCAATAATAATTTCTTTATAAAGTTGATCAACCTTTTTGGCAATTTCTGGAGTAGATCCAGAAGTTACTTTAGGAATTTTTTTAACTGTATGCTCTTTGTCACCAGGACTAACTCTTTCTGGAGAATAACCACAAAAAAAATCTTTGTTAAAAATTAAACTTGAGGATTTTTCTAATTCAGGCACACAACAATCTCTTGTTACACCTGGATATACAGTAGATTCAAAAATAACTATGTCATTCTTTTTTAAAACACTTCCAACAGTCTTGGATGCCTCCAATAAAGGAGTTAGATCAGGACGATTCACTTTATCAATAGGCGTAGGTACCGTAACAATATAAATATTACAATTCTTTGTATCTTGAATATTAGATGTGTAACTAATATTTGACTTAACGGATTCTAGTAAATTACTCTCAACCTCAAGTGTTTTATCAATACCGTCTTTAAGGTCTCTAATTCGAGATTCATCTATGTCAAAGCCAACTACTTTAAATTTCTCAGCAAAAGCTACTGCTAACGGAAGCCCTACATAACCTAGTCCGATCAAACAAATATTTGTATTATTTGAGTTCATTTCAAACCTATTAAATAACTAGATAAACCGTAAAAACAATAATATATTTTATATTACCTTTTCTACATCAGTTAAAATTTGGATCAAAATCAATAATATCTTTAAAATATATATTTCTATGAGTTTATAATTGACTGAATGAAGATATCGTCTGGGTAAAAAAGTCCATTTTTATAAATACCAGCGTAGATTGTTAAAAAAAATAATAATAAAATAGCTGAAATTAAGTAAAGCTTATAAGAAGATCTATTGAATATTGTCCCAAAAGAAAGAATATATGGAATAATCATCATCATAACCAACCTTTCATACTGCCAATTAAGACCGTTCATTAAAATTCCAAGTGAAATAAAACCAAAATAATATAAGCTTAAATTAATTGAATTGTCCAATATACTTTTATAAAAAATTGAAATGATCACATAAATGAAAGCAATTAAGACAAAAGGTCCCCTATAATCTCCTGAAATTATTCTGGAAGGTTCAAAATTATCAGGCAAAATGAAAATATTTAAAAAATAATAAGTGCTGATTAATAGCAATGTGCCAATTAAGAAGTTAAATATAACCTTTTTATTATGAGAAAAATTTGCAAGTAGTTTATTTAATATTGTGGCAAAAATGATTATCATCACAAAAAGTAAGCCAGTTTTATGGGATGTGATAGCAAAAAAGGAAAACAGAACCATCCAAAAGTATTTTTTTTGAATACTACAAATTAAAGTAAAAAATATAAATGACATGGCCAAGCCTTGTCTCATTGCGTTACTTGTAGACATTATAATAGGCCATGTGTGAATAGTGATAACGAAGAGTATTAAAAAAAAAATTAAAGAAAAACTTTGCTTAGATTGCATGTAATCTCTTATTAAAAAACCTGTCGATAACGAAACAATAAAGGTTGTAACATAAACACCAATATAAACACCCAATATAGTGAGAGTTGCAATTTTAAAACCTAGATAAGTAAAAAATTCTATTCGTACATTGTTCCATTCAAATCCTTTGGAATAAGCACCATAGTAATCCATGCCATATCCATATAATCCAAAACCAATCAACAAAGCAAATAGAGATGATATAATTAGTATACTAATACCTGATAGTTTAGTCGTAAATTTATAAGTTATTCCTTTATACATCTAATAAATCAAGCACGCAAAATCGCCATGCTTCATAGAATTTTTCTAAAGTAAACTCTCTGTAAAGTTTCACTTTATCTTTTGAAACATAATCTTCTTTAGTACGAGTTTTTAAATCTTCCTCCAATATTTCAGTTGTAGAAGCTGCAAAACCTCCTATCTCAAGTAACTCTTTCATTCCTCCAAGTCCCGAACCTAAAATTGGAGTGCCATGAATAGCAGCCTCATGCAACACACGACACCACCCCTCTTTAAACTCAGACATACATATTGTTGCTTTGGCGTTTTTTAATAAAACATTATATTCT
>CENJ01171774.1_pt1 | contig 17306 bp, 16 predicted proteins | sample 356161 | NCBI WGS metagenome assembly CENJ01 (sample SAMEA2619531, study PRJEB7988) | marine metagenome | biome: marine biome (ENVO:00000447); feature: surface water layer (ENVO:00002042); material: "saline water (ENVO:00002010), including plankton (ENVO:xxxxxxxx)" | depth 5 m
GTTGATACATTTGTCAAACAAATCAATAATAAATATATTTGTAATAAACATATTAATATAGCGTCTTCATAAGAAATTTTATTTTTAATAATTCTAAAAAAAGATAAAATAAAAAAAAAAGTAAAAATTGTTACAATAAAAAAGAGTAAAAAGAATAGTAACTGTGCTAATTCTATTAGAAAAAGATTAGGAAGTTGCATTGGGCCAGATGATTTAAGTAATTCTTCATATCTAGGTATTTGAAGTTTATTATCATCAAGGAACCTTACTTTTGATCCTATCGACCAGTTCCCTATGTAATGATGAAATGACAAAATTAAGTAATCGTAGAGATTGTGCTCAAAAATTTGAAAAAGAATTTTTAGATAGTTATCAGTTAATATTCTCTTATCAAAATCTATTTTTTTGATTGACTCAAAATCCAATGCTTGATACTGAGCAACTACTTCATAGTCTGCAAGTAATTCTGATTTCAAAAAAATATTATCTAAGTTATCCAAAAATTTATGAATTGGTTGAAATTCAACTTTTGATTTTGTTAATAATTCATTAAGATTTTCAGGGTAATTACTAACAATAAAACTATCTTTTCCTGATAATAAAAAAAGTTTTCCGATTACAGATATTTTAAAGATAGTTTCTCTTTTATCAAACTTACTATAAAAGGTAAGGCTCTCTAAAATAGATGGAAATGAAAATAATAATAACATTAACGATATTCGCCCAAGTTTTTTCAATCTAAATAATGATACAGAAATTAAAAATAATGAAATTGGTATACCTATAGGCTTAAAGGAAGCAAGAAGGCCACAAGCTAAAGCAAAAAAAAATAAATTATATTTTTTTTCGATACTAAAGAAAAATATAATAGCGAAATTAAATAAACTAAAAAAAATTGATTCCGTAAGTATTGTTTTAGAAAATGATGTATAATATATGTTTGAGACTATTAATAAATAACCAACTAACGAAAAAAAGATATTTGTTTTTTCTCTTATCAATGAAACCAATAAAACTATACTAAGGCTTAAAAAAACATTCTGAAAAATAATAAGGTCTATGTTAAATTTATTTAGAATTTGAATGATTAAAAAATATGAAGTTTGCCTAGATTGATTAATATTCAAATAACCTTGACTATCTGGCTGAATTTTTTCTAAAAAAGTGGGGGAATAATGAATTACAAAAATAGTTAAAAAAAATAAAAAGGTTTTTAAACCAATATTTTGCAACCTATTAAAATTTATATTTTTTATTTTTATTTCCTTTTGATTTTGATTTTACTAAAACATAAATTGTATTTAAAAACAAAAATTATTATTTAATTTTGCTATACTTTATTTATGATTAATTTATTACGTGATTTAAGACACCATGATTCTTTAAGAAATCTATTGCCATGGGATAAAATGGGTATAATTTATAGATTTGTTATTCAGATATTGCCTTTTAATTTAAATATAAATCAATTTATAACTAAAAATTTAAAATTTAAGCTTCACGCTAGATTTGCATTTAGTAATTTTAAAAGTTGGGGCAATAAACATAATAACTTTTTCCCAATATATTTAAGACTATCAAGAGAATCAGATTGTTTTTTTGATATTGGTGCCCATATTGGTATTGTAACGCTTGCAGTAGCAAAAAATATAAAAAAAAATGGTGTTATTTATGCTTTTGAGCCATCAAAAGTAAATCTAAAATTTCTAAAATACCATATTGCTTGCAACAAAATAAAAAATGTTAAAATTGTAGATAAGTTAGTCTCATCTTCTGAAAAAAAAAAAATTATCTTTTATGAGTCACCAGAGTCTTCTGGTATGAACTCTATAGTTTCGTTAAAAAAAAAAAATATAACTAATAAAAATTTTCCTAAATCAATAACATTGGATACTTTTTGTAAGAATAATAATATTTATCCTGATATCATTAAAGTAGATATTGAAGGTTCAGAAATTGAAATGCTAATGGGTACCAAAAAAATTTTGAAAAAATATAGACCATTAATTTTCTTAAGTTACCATCCATATCATTTACAAAAATTAGGTTATCAAAAAAAATCAATTTTTGATATTCTAGAAAGTTTAGATTATAAAATTTATGATTTGAATGGAAAAAAACCTTTAATTCTTAAAAATGCTGAGTATTTACTTATTCATAAAAAAAGGAATCTAGATAATGTTTTCAAAGAAAAATAAAGTTAATAGTTTTTTTGATATACTTATAAACAGAGGATTAGTAGTTCTAATTTCATCAATAATTAACTTACTACATTTAAACATAGCAAAAAAAATTTTTAACAAAAAATTAATTTTAAAAAGGGTGAATGAATATAAAATGTATCTTTTGACTAATGATAACGGTATATCTCGTTCTTTAATTTTATTTGGACGAAGAGAAGAGGATCAAAAGTATATTTTAAACAAAATTTTAAAAGAGAATATGAATATTTTCGATATTGGAGCAAACATTGGCTATTACACTATTCTTTTTCTAAATAAAATTAAAAATGGAAAAATTCTTGCTATTGAACCATCAAAAGATAACTTAAAACTGTGTAAGGACAATGTTAGGCTTAACAATTTTATTAAAAGAAAAATAAGATTTATTAATGGAGGAGTTTCTAATCGAAACTCGAAGAAAAGATTTCTTCTATCTGAACAATCAAATCTTCATACATTCAATTCAGAGGGTTCGGCAAAAAGATTTTTGACTGGAAAATCCTGTATTGTTGAAACATTTACTGTTCAAAAGCTTTCTAAACTTTATTTTACACCACATCTTATCAGAATGGACGTGGAAGGGCATGAATGTGAAATTATATCTGGAATGCTGGTCTTTATTAAAAAGGGTTTATTAAAACCTCATATTTGCTTTGAACCACACATAACCTCTTATTCAAAGAATAATAATTTTTCAAAAATTCTTACACAACTTTTCAAGTTAGGTTATTTCACAAACCTAATTTCATCTAATGCAGAAAGTGGGACACTAAGAATAAATAAACAAACAGGAAAAAAACCCATAAAAATTTTAAAAAGTGATGGTGAAAAAAGAGCTATTTTTTCAAATATTAGTAGCAAAGATACTATTTTTATTTTAACCAAACTAGGTGGGGCTAGGACAGTATTACTATCTCCAAAGAATTAATATTAATTAATATATACTTTATCTAATAACATCTTATCTTGAAGCCATCTTCTTACATGTATACCTATGGCATTCTTGACCTTTTTTCTTTTTTCTAAGAATTCATAAAAACTGAAAAACTGATATTGAAAACCATATCTCGAGAAGTAATCACTTATATCAATTATTTTTTGTTTCATTTCCTTATTGACTAGATAGTTAAGAGAAAATGATAAGGCTTTGATTCCCATATTTTTATATCCAGTAAAAGCAGTTACATCATCATTTATATGTTCAAAAATATCTCTATAATTCCAATTTAATAAATACTTTTTATAAAGATTTTGTTTATAGCGTAGTTCCAATGGTACAGTGGTCCAAAACTTAACAAATTCAGCATCCCATAAAGGTAAAAACCAATCAAAATTTAAGAATTCATAAGCTCTCTGACCGTTAACAACAAATTTACTTTGTCTTTCTCTATATTCCCAATTTTCATAAATATCAGATAAAGGATAGTCTAAAAGTTCTACATCTAATGAATTTTTTATTTTTTCATTAATTTTAAAATTATTTAATTTTAAATCGTCTTTAAGCCATAAACAAAAATGTTTCTTTCTTATAGCTTTTAATACCCATACTAGATTTTTAGCTTTATCATTTTTATCTAAATCAAAAAGTGTTTTTGGAATGTGTAGACCTGTATTAAAGTCACCGGATTGACCATTCACTAAAATAGGATTTTTTGAAAAATATTTTTTTTCTCTAAGGGAATTTAGGAAGAAAATTTCTCCATAATTTGGTATACATGAAAGATGATCAGAAAAATTATCATATTTTTTTTTGAATTCAGAAAAATATAGTTTTCTAAAACTTTCTTTATCAAACCATATATAATCCCATTTAATATCAAGATGATCAGCAACTTTTTTAGCGATAAGAGCATCAGAATTATTTTTTAATCCATAAGAAAAGGATTTAATATTTTTATATTTCTTTTCATGAAATTTTGAAATTATCAACCTTGAATCTAAACCACCGCTCAAAGGTATATAAATTGTTTTATCGTTAGAATTCTCAATGATATAATTAATTGAGTCATCAATGATATTGTTAATTGTATAGAAGTAATCTTTAGAACTTTTTTTATTTTTTTTACTTAAGGTCTTATGATAAGAAAAATATTTTGAAATATTCAATCTATTGATATCACCCCAAATAATATTTGCTGGACCAATTGAATGTATCCCATCTATTAATGTTTTATTCCCTAAACAATATCCGGATAAAGCGAACTCTAACAATGAGTCATTATTATAACTTTCATTCTTTCTTATTACCTTTTCTATACTATTACTAATCAATAATTTACTTTTGTATATTCTAAAAAATATTGGATGATCTCTAGAAAAACTTGTAAATGCAAGAAAAGTAGAATCTATTTGAATTATTGCTGAAGAATTTCTATTCTTAATAAGAAGAAAATTTTTGATTTTATTTAATTTAAACGATTCTTTTAATAATTTTTCTAATCTTTCAATGAAACTTTTTGATCCAGTATAATAAATATATCCATTTTCAACCCTTTGTTTTTTCCATACATTAGTTGTGACTACATCTATACTTAAACCACTAAAATTTTTAAGAGAAAAGTTAGTATTTTTTCTATCCAAAGTTTTCATGATACTAATTCATTAAATTGTTTAAAAAATAATTCTGCTGCATTCTTATGAATAGTATAATTTTTATAAAGATCTTGTCCTCTTTGAGAAATCTGTAAATATTTTTTTGGTTTAATCCTTACTTCTTCAATCTTTTCTTCAAGACCGTCGAAATTCCATGAAAAAGAAATAAAGGTTTGTTCTGGAATGTAAAAATTAGGCCAAGTTTCCATATGGTTCATTCTAGGTTTCATCAATATACAGCCATTTAGGAAACTTTCGAAATCCTTTAAAGTTATTTCACCATATCCAAAAGGAACAATACTTAATAGAGTCCTCTTCATTTCTTTGAAATATGAAAATCTATTTAGCTTATCTGTTTTTAAATATCCTTTTAATATTTTTTTCATCTGATCTCTCTGATATCTTATACTTTTAAGGTGATACATACTACCAAACCTACAATTAATTAAATCTCTTTTTCTATTGGGTGAAACAAATTGGTTAGTGAACTTAAAAATCAATTCAGATAAAAGGGGTGGAGTATACTTGTGAATTATAGGAGAAAAGATAGAGTAATTTGCTAATCCAGAATTCCAAGAAAGACAAAGCTTTGAGAGATGGTTTTTTTTAATTGGAGTAGAATATTCTTCATTTATATCTAAGACTTTTTTATTTTTAAAATAATAATCCGCATAAACCCTGTTAGCATAAATTTTTTTTAAGTATAGATCTTTATTTTTTAAAAGTTGTCCTTTTGCATACTTGTAAACATAATTTAGAATTTCAGATTTTATCCAACTTGAACTGTCTGTTGTATCACAAAAAATAACTTTTATTTTTTTCTTTTTCCAACTATTAAATTGTCCAATAATTTCTTTTTGTGAATCCTTCCATTTATTTCTATAAAATTTACTCTCAATTAAAAGTATATCGCAGTATTCTATTGATTCTGTTATCTTAAAATAAAATTTTATTTTAAACTTTTCATTCAATGCTTTTTTGAAAAGAATTATGGGAAATAAGAATGCCAACCCATTTGGGGTGTCAAAGCCTTTAGATAAAATATTTACAGAAATCATTTTTTAATTTTTTTAGAAAAAGTTTAATATTCTTTCATTATATTAAGTTTCATCTGTTTTTTGTTATTTCTTTCTATGATTGTTTCATATAAATTTAAATACGTTGAACAAACTTTTTCCCAATCATATTTCCTTGACTCTTTAATACAATTTAACCTCATTTTAGAAACTAACTGTTTATTTGTGACTAATAATTGAATTTTCTTGATATAAGATTCAGTATCGTTAATTCTTTTAAAAAGAAATCCAGTTTTTTTATTAGTTATTAAATCCTTACTTCCTGGAACATCATTTGCAATTATCGGTAATCCTGCAGCCATAGCCTCTATAATTACAACACCAAAACTCTCTAAAACTGATGGAAATATAAAAAAATCTGAAATAAGAAGATAATTTATGATTTTTGATGATGGAAATTCAGTTTCATTAGTCAAAGAATTTTTATATGTATCTATTAAAATAATTTGATTAGATAAATTTTCTGAGCCAATTTCAGATTTCAGTTTATTAACACCCTGCCCAACTATTAAGAATTTGAAATCCATTTTTTTTTTTTTCATTATCGTTATAAGTTTAATTAAAAATTTATAATTTTTTTTTACATGGTTTCTACCTAAAGTTATAAAAACGCTAGTTTTGTGTGATATACCATTTTTTTTTCGTAACTCGTTTTTTTTATTTAATGAAAGAGGTTTAAAACGTTTTACTGATACTCCGTTAGGAATTTTATGAATCGAATGAGTTTTTATACCAAGTTCAATGTATCTTTGGTATATAGATTTTGATATAGAAATAAAATTGTTACAATGTGGAAAATAATTTTTAATTATTTCCCTATTCTTGCTTTCAAGTATATACCCATAATTTAGATTTTTATTTACTTGAATATCTTCACCTACACATCTGATAGTATAATTATGAAAATTATTTTTCTTAGAAAAATTTATAAACATCACACCCAATGGAAATCCCATAGTAATATGCCAAAAGTCGAACTTATAAATTTTTTGTAAGAGTTTAATGTATTTTTCAGAGAAAAAAAAACCAAAAGATTTATTTTTTTCAAAAAAATAAAACATTCTTGGAAAAAAAGAAATTACCTTATAGGGTAATTTTATTTTATTTTTTTTTAATTCTTTATAAATCGAATAACTTGTAATCACGATTGGATCGTGCCCTAATTCTTTAAGGTTTTTTGCTAAATTATGAACACCAACCTCCATTCCACCAATCCTAGGTAAAAAAGAAGTTATGGGTAAAGCAATTTTCATTTTAATAGTATTTTAGTTTTCTATAATTGTTTTAATTATACTCATTTCTGTGTCAACTCTATTATTCCATGTTGTAAGAAACTTTTTTGAATCTTGTCGAATATTTTTGGCATAAAAATTTATCTTGGATTTATTTAATATTAGATCAGTAAGTACCTTAGTGATATTTTGAGTCATATTCCCAATAGGTATTCTTATAATTGACTCGTTTCTTATGAATTTTTTTATAACAATATCAGACCTGTTACTTTTATTTTCTGTGGGAATTATACTACATATTCCAGAATTAAATGCTTCTAAACAACTATTACTTAAATTACCTATCGAATTTAATGATATAAAAATATCAGAAATATCGAAAATATCATTAATTATATTATGTTGTATCGATCCCAAAAACTTAATAGTTTGATCTCCATTTTTTTTCTTAACCAATGATTCTAAAAAATCAGATTGAGACCCAGTCCCTACAATAAAAGCTACTATTTTGGTTTTTAATGATTTATCTAAGTTTAAAATACTTTTGATGAATATTTCGCAATTTTTACTTTTTTCAAGTCTAGAAACAAATAATATTTTAATTTTATTTTTATACTTATTCTTAATTTTATTAAAATAATTAATCTTTCCTTTATTTTTTTTTACTCCGTTAAATATAATAGATGAATTCTCTGAGTTAATTAAAAATTTCTTACTAAAACCCTCAACATCTGATCCATCTTGAGTTAAAAGAACATAATCAAAATTTGATTTAAATGACCAGATGTGTAATTTTGAAAAAAATGTTTTTCCATTAAGCAAACCATTTATAAAATAATCACCTACACCCATTACTCTCAAGAAAACTTTGCACTTTAAGAACTTCTTTATCAAGGCTCCTTCAATTACATGAGACCTATCAACGTAAACTAAGTCTGGTCTATTTTTTTTTATGTAATTTAAAATAAAAAAAAATTTTCTAATTATAAAAATAAGATTAGTAATTTTTTTATAAATTGATTTTTTTTTTGAGTTTACGCTTAAAACGTGAATAGCAGAGCTGAAACCTTTTAAATAATTTATTGTATGAAAATTTCTAAATTTCTCTTCAGAATATAAATTATAGTTTGATAAGACAAAATCAACATTGTAATCAGACTTATCCATTCCTTCCATAGTTTTATAGATTGTAGGCACTCCATCAGGGCTCCATTCTCCATTTTTTAAGGAATTATGAAGACCATTAAAAAATCTTACTAGATAAAGGATTTTTTTTCTCATTTTTAATCTTAAAGTAATTTTTTTAAATAATTATTTACATATTAAAAAGTTTATATTTTTTGAGTGCTTTTATTATTATTTTCTCTTCAATGTTATTAGCATCTCTATAATAATTTGATGTAAATTTTTCACACATTTTTCTATAATTCAAGATTACTTTTTCTTCTGCGGCACCAAGAAAGTTATCATTTTTTAAACTTTTTGGAATTTCACCTAAAAATAAATTTAATTTCCTTTGTTCATTTAGTGATTTTGTATATTCCCCTTTTTTATGATGATTATAAATTTTTTGCATTTGCTCTGGTAAACATGAAGCAATACTTGAAGTTGCCCCTTTAACCCCAAGAGATAATGATGCAAAAAATTGTGTTGCTACTGCTGTTATTACTTGAAACTTATCTTCGGATAAACTAATTATATTCAATTGTTTGACAGTATCTTTTGAACTGTACTTGATGCCAGTAATATTTTTATGCTTTTTCAGTTCTTTTATTAAATCAATTTCAAGCTCAATTGACCAATTTGAACTATAGTATAACCATAATGGTTTGATTGCATAATTAGCTATAGATTCATAAAATTTTTTCAGCCTTTTCTGACTTAATAATGGATGGTAAGGCATAACATGAAAACTATCAAAATTTAAATGGGATGTTTCATCCATAAAAGAATAAATGTCTTTTAAAGCAAAAAAACCTGCTCCTAACACAATAGGAATTTTTCCATTAATATGATTACATACAACATTTGCAACCTTCAATCGTTCCTTGTAAGTAAGATTCATATCTTCACTTCCTGTACCTAATACCCAAAGACCTGCGACTTTCTTTTTTAATAAAAAGCTCAATATTTTATTTAAAGATTTTTCATCAACATTACCACTTTTATTGATAGGTGTCTGGAGAACGGGCATTACTCCATTAATAGATCTTGTTTTAATCATTTTTTTAAAAACCTAATTGCTACTTCAGCTAACTTTAAATCAAAAATATCATCAATATCGATTGAATGAAACTTATCCATAATAATAGGAATTTGTTTATTTGAAACAAACTTTTTATATTTTTTAAAGTATTTAGTCTTAACAGCATAAATTGATGCGTTGTAGATATAAAAGGATATATCTTTTTTACTGTAAGGTACTATTACCTCATTAACAATTTTTTTTAAAATTGGGTCTCTTTTCTTGAAAGGACCTTTTACACTTACTGCGGAATTAAGTTTTGAATTTGAAAGACATTTAATAGCGTGATCAATGTGCTCAGACTTTCTTATTGGGCATGTGGGTTGTAATAAAACTAAGTTATCATACTTAATATTTTTTTTTTTTTCCATAAAGTTTAGAGCATGTTGTACTACTTCAATATTTCTTACTTTATCTCCTGATAATGATTTTGGTCTTTTAAAAGGAACTTCAATACCATATTTTTTTGCAACTCTGATTATTTCATCATCTTCTGAACTCAAAATTAAATCTGTAATAAATCTACATTTTTTTGCAGCGTTAATTGTATAATAAATCAATGGTTTGGACCTTAACTCAATTATATTCTTCCGACTAAGTCTTTTTGATCCACCTCTTGCTGGAATAACTGCTAATGTTTTAATATTTTTCAAATCTTTAACTCTTTTCTATGTTGCTAAATCGTATACCCTTTTTCATGTAAATTTAATCTATATTTTTGCGAAATTTTTTTATTTCCACTACTATATATTTCTTTAAAGATTGACTTAGCTTTAATTCTTGAATTTAAGTCTAAGATACTTTTAAAAAAGGACTTGTAAGATTGATTTAGTTTATTTGATGATTCAATCAATTTGAATGTCTTCGAAGTGTCTGTTTTTAGTATATTACTTAATTGATCTGAAAATAATTTTTTATTAGTCTCAAGATCTTCAAAAAGTAAAATATTGATATGTTCCTCTCCAAAGAATCGCTCAAATATACTTATATATTTGATATAGTCATACTGATTTAAGATCCATTTTTGTGAACGGTAAAATTCATTTTCACCTCTATACGTTTTAAGCATCCAATCATTAAAGTTGAATGAAAAATTAGACTTTTTATAATATTGATTAAATAATGATTCTACAGCATTAAGTTGGTTTCTTATGACAAAGATCAACTTCACTTGACCAAAAATTTTTTTTATCCTGTACGCTAAAATCTCAGGATCGACATAAATTGCTGACGTGAGACCTTCCTCAGACAAAAGATATGTTTTCTTTTTTTTATTTTGTTTGAAAGTAATTTTTTTAAATTTTTTTTTATCAAAGTTAAAATTATCATCTCTAAATATTGAAGAAATTAGTTCTTTAAATTTATCAGTATCATAGTTATTAGATACCTGATTTATTTTAGGGGGATAAGGTTTTCCAAGATAAACCATTTGACTTAGTTCAGTAAATATTTTTTTTTGTAAAAATGTTGAGGCAGTTCGTGGGAACCCTAAATGGATATTTATCATTTACTTTTATAAATCCTATCAATGAGTTTCATTATTGTTATCTTAGATTGTACATAAACACTATTAAATAAATATATGTTGATTGCAATTAAACCTTTTAGGAAATTGAGAATTTTTATATCCTTTAATAAAAATAATAATCTCATTACTTCATAAAAAAACTTTAATTGATAAAATTTTGTTATTTTTTTACTCAACAAATTACCATCTCCGCTTCGCCTAATATTGAATGGTCTAGAGTCTAGTTCTTTAAAAAATAATTCATCTTTAACATATCCAAAATCTCCAATAAGTCTTAATAAAAAACTTATTTGTCTTTCGCCCCTAAATTGTCCATTAAAAGTATAAATTATCTTTGAGAGAATATCAGTTTTTATTAAGCCATGAATTAACAATCCTGTTTTAATAATTTTTTCATTTTTTCTTTTTTTGATAAGTATGCTTAATAATATTTTCAACAGCGACTTATCAATAAGTGCTGTTTTATGAGGCTCGAATTTGTTTATTACCTTTCCTTGAATATTAATCATAACGGTAGAGCACATAGCACCAACAAAATATGGTTTTTTTTGTAAAATTTTTGCTAATGAAGAAACGAAATTCTTTTTCCAATAATCATCCTGACATGCCCAGAAGCAATATTTTCCTTTTGCCTTTTTTAATGTATTTTGAAAATTAAAACCTGCTCCCATATTAATTTTGTTTTTAAAAATTTTTTTTTTGATATTTTTAAATTTATACCTTTTACATATAGTAAATGTTTTATCAGTCGAATTGTCGTCTGAGATTATTATTTCTAAATTTTTATAGTCCTGCGAGTTCAATGAATCTAGTGCCCTTATTAGAGTTCGTTCACCATTAAAGACTGGGAAGCATATAGATACCAATGGTAATTCAGAATTTAATTTATTTTTCATTTATATGTTTGGAAGTAGATTTTTTTCTAAAACTTCTTGATAACTTAAAAACTTTTTATCCTTTTCTGAAATTATTTTTGGTTTGATAGGCCATTGAATATTTAAACTTTTATCATCCCAAATTATTCCTCCCTCATTTTCTCTATCAAAGTAATCTGAACATTTATAATGAATTTTGGCCTCATCACTTAAAACACAGAAACCATGAGCCACACCTTTTGGTAAAAATATTTGGTAGTTTTCATTGATAAAAAACCCCAACCAATTTCCAAAGGTTCTTGAATTTCTCCTGAGATCAACAGAAACATCAAATATTTTTCCATAGATTAGGGTAACCAAATGAGCTTGCGGTTTGTTAACTTGATAGTGAATTCCTCTAAGCACACCTAATTTACTGACTGAAAAATTATCTTGAACAAAGTTAATATCTGACTGATTTTTCCTCCAAACCTCTCTAAAGGATCCTCTATTGTCTTCAAAAGAAGAAATATTTCTGATCTCAACATCATCTATATCATTTCCTAATTTTCTAATTTTTTTTTTCATTATTCTATTTTGAAAAATACTTTATATAGTCTGTGTTTTTAATTTTTTTTTTAAACCCCTCTAATTCCTCTAAAGTTATAAATTTTTTGAAATATGCTACTTCCTCAGGACAACAAATTCCAATACCTAGTCTTTGTTCAAGTGTATTAATATATAAGTTTGCATCTATAAGAGATTGAGGTGTCCCTGCATCAAACCAAGCAGTACCTCGATTTAAAAAGAAAACCTCTGCATTCTTATTTTTAAAATATAGGTTTATTAAATCTGAAATCTCAAGTTCATTTCTTTTTGATGGTTTAATTTTTTTTGCTAAATCGCATACATGTTCATCAAAGTGATAATATCCTGTTACAGCATGGTTAGAAATAAATGCTTTTGGTTTCTCAATAATTTTAATAGGTTTTTTAAATTTATCATATTTTATTACACCATAACGATTAGCATTTGTTACCTCTTGTGAAATAAGTCTTACTCCAGAAATTTTCTGTGTAAGCTTTTTTGCTAATTGGGCAAATCCAAACCCATGGAAGATATTGTCTCCAAGTATCAATGAAACAGGTTTTCTTCCAATAAATTTCTCACCAATAAGAAAAGCCTCGGCAATACCAGAAGGCTTCATTTGCACCTCGTAGGAAATTTTAATACCTAAATTTTCTCCATTTCCTAAAAGCTTTTTAAAGTGGTAAATATCTTGATTACTACTGATTATTAATACATCTTTTATTCCAGATAGCATCAGGATTGAAAGTGGGTAATAAATCATAGGTTTTCCTGAAACTGGAAGTAAATGCTTGTTAATCACAATACTTAATGGATATAGTCTAGAACCGGTACCTCCAGCTAATATAATTCCTTTTTTTATATTCATAAAATATTACCTAAAGACCCAGTCTAGTACCGAACTTAAAGTTTTTCAAAACTTTTTTACACCAGTCTTGGTTTGCAATATACCATTTTACTGTTAGCTCTAATCCTTCATCAAAGTTAGTTTTTGGAGTCCAACTAAATGAAGACTTTAGTTTTGCAGAAGATAAAGCGTATTCAAAATCATGTGCTGGCCTATCTTCTACAAATTTAATAAGTGCGCTATGTTTATCCTTTTTTGGAAAAATACTATCCATTATCTTACAGATTTTTTTTGCTAATTTTAGGTTATTTAACGAATACCCTGAACTTATACAATATTTCTGTCCAATTTTTCCTTTCTGTGATATCAAAAATAATGCTTCTATATTATCAGAAACAAATATCCAATCTCGTTTTTGTTTACCCTTTCCATATATAGGAATTGGGAAATTTCTTAAACAACTCAATATGACTACAGGAATAAACTTTTCAGGAAATTGATAAGGACCAAAATTATTTGTTGTATTTGTTATAATTGCTGGAAAATTAAAAGTCTTACTCCAAGAGCTAACTAGGTGGTCTGATGATGCCTTGCTAGCTGAATAGGGTGAAGAAGGATTATATGGGGACTGTTCATTAAAAGATTTTTTAGAGGTCAAACTTCCGTAAACTTCGTCGGTTGATATATGTATAAATTTAAAATCCTTTTTGTTTTTTTTTTTAATATAACCTCTACAGGATTCAATTAAATTAAACGTTCCTAATACATTTGTATTAACAAAATCTGAAGGGGTATCAATTGACCTATCAACATGAGTTTGAGCTGCAAGATGAAAAACAATATCAGGATTTAGATCATATATACATTTAGATAGTTTTTTATAATTTTTAATATCAAGTTTTATAAATTTATAATTTGGTTTTTTAATTTCCTTTAAGTTTAAATTGTTTCCTGAATAACTTAAATTATCTATATTGGTAATATTATATTTATTGACAAAACATAAGGTGCGAACTAATTCAGAACCTATAAAACCAGAACCACCAGTAACGATTATATTTTTTTTTTTCATTATTACTTAATTAAGAAGCAGATCAAGCGTTTTAAAAATCTGTTTCTCTAAATTACCCGTAAATTTAAAACCTTTATTTATAATTTTTTCATTAGATATTTCATACGATAATTGATTCATAACTTCTGTATCAACTATTTCAATTTTAACATTTTTAATACGTTTTTTTATAATTTTTATTATATTTTTAACTGAATTATTATTTGTCACTAAGTTGAAGACTTCATTATGAAATAAATTATTTTTAATTATAAAAATTATAGCACGTTTTGCATCATTTAGGTCTAAGTATGGCCTCTTTTGGGTGATGGCTGTTCTCCAAACTGTTATTGGTTTTTTTAGACTTACCTGCCAGCAAAACTTATTAACTGCAGTGTGAAATCTCATACCTTTTGAAACTCCAAAAATTGTTCCAAAACGTAATATTACGTAATCAAGTTTATTTTTATCCCTAAGATATGTTTCTTCTTTTATTTTAGTGTCTGCATATGGACTTTGAGGGTTAAGATCAGTTATCTCACAATTCTCATCCATAACTTCCATGCTTTTTCCATATACACTGGTAGAAGAAATAAATATAAGTTTTACTTTATGTAATTCACACAAATCAGCAATTTTAATAGTACCTCCAAGGTTATTTGACTTTATTTCATCAGCTAAATTAAAGCTATTAGTTGCATCAGTAATGGCTGCTAGATGGATGACAATACGACAGTCTTTTATGATATTAGATAAATCGTCCTTGGAGACATCAAGGTCAAAAAAAGTTATTTTTTCTTTTTTTAAATTAAATAATGAACAAAATCTTTGGGTGCGTAAGTTGTCAACTAGAATAAATTTTTCATCTGGAAAATTTCTTATCAAATCAATGATTAAATCTGACCCTATATGTCCTAATGCACCAGTTACAAGAATCATTTTATATTTCTCAATTTAAGAAACTCACTTTTTTGATTTATGTAATCTTTTTTATCATAAATTCTGTCACAAGCAACAAGCAAAACTGAATCCTTAACCATATATTCCTGAGCTGCCCAAATCATTTCAGGAATAAATAAAGCAGATGATGGAGAATTAAGAATGTGTTCACAACTCTCTGACCCATCCCAACTTTTAACTCTAACACTCCCTCTAAGACAAATTAAAAGTTGTTTGCACTTTTTATGAGCATGATCACCTCTTAGATAATTAGGATTAATGTCGTAAATATAAAAAATTCTTTTTAACTCAAAATTTATTTTATTCAATTTGCTTATTTCAATTAACGATCCTCTTTCATCAAAATTTTTACTTAGGTCAATTAATTCTAAATTACTAATAAAATTCATATTTTATTTTTCTAGAAGAATTTTCTTTAAAATTTTACAAATTGAATTTATTTCATCAGTATTTAAATTTAAGGCAGATGGTAAGTTAATACCTCTCGAGGATAAATCAAATGCCACAGGAGTATTATTAGAATAAAAAGAATATTCAGTAAATGCTGGAAGAGATGTGAGTGGATAAAAGAAAGGTCTCAAAGTTAGACCTTCTTTTTTTGCTAAATCCAAAATTAAATTTTTATCTTTTCTATAACTTTGACCTATAATAATTGTCGAGCACCAAACACTATTTCTTCCATTTTTAATTAAAGGATTGAAATATATATCATCAAGCTCTGCAAGATTTTTTTTATAAAGATCAAATATTTCAATTTTTTTTTTAACTAATTTTTCAAGTTTTTTAAATTGTGAGTAGCCAAGAGCTGCTTGAAGATTAAACGGCATATATTTATAAGCAACCTCTGTGTTGAAATATACTTTTCCTTCAACTCTTCCATGATCTCTTAAAAATTTACATCGTTCAAATAAATTCTTGTCATCTAATAAGAGCATGCCTCCCTCACCTGTTGTCAAAGTTTTTGTTCTGTGAAAACTAAAAACAGAAGCAATACCAAAAGAACCAGATTTGCGATTTTCATATATTGAACCTAGCGACTCTGCAGCATCCTCAATAACTGGAATTCCGTATTTCTGCTCTATTTTCTCAAGATAATTCCAATTTGCCATATTTCCATAGAGGTTTACTGATATTATGGCTTTAGTCCGTTTTGATATTTTTTTTTCAACTTCCTTTACGTTGATACACCAATCATCATTGTTAATATCTACAAATACCATTTTTGCTCCGGTATATTTTATTGGAGCTACACTAGCTATCCAAGTACAATTAGGTACAATTACTTCATCGCCTTCCTTTAAACCAAGTGCCATTAAAATAAGGTGAATTGACGAGGTACAATTTGTTGTCATCAGAGCGAATTTTCTATTATGATATTTTGCAAATTCTTTCTCAAATAGTTCACAATAAAAGTATTTTTTTTCTCCATACCAGCCATTTTCAAGCGCATCTAAGACAAATTTTTTATCTTGTTCGTCAATCATAGGACCAGACATTTCAATTTTTTTTATATCAACCATTTCTTAACTATAAAAAAGATTTAATTCTTTTACTATTTTTTTAATATTATTGTCACTTAACTCTGGATAAAGGGGTAAAGACACAATTCTTTTTTGTAAGAATTCTGTAACTTCTAATTTTAGTTTTTTGTTATTCTTAAAAAGAGATTGTTTATGGACTGGTATTGGATAGTGAATAGCTAGAAAAATTTTTCTTTTTTGCATGTATTCAATTAATTTTTTTCTGTTATTTGTTTGAATTACATAAAGATGAAAACTATGAAAAGAATCCTTTCTAATCTTTGGTAAAACTATGGGTAAAGTAGAGAGATGTCTATTGTAATATTTTGCAATATTATATCGCCTATTGTTGTCTCTATCGAGTTTTTGTAGCTTGATTCTTAATATAGCAGCTTGAATTTCATCCATTCTAGAATTAAGACCTGGAATCATTGAATTTCTTTTAGAATCCCAACCGTACTGACTAATTTTTTTTATAAGTAAATATAGTGATTTATTATTCGTACAGATCATTCCTGCATCTCCCAAGGCACCCAGATTCTTTGTTGGATAAAAACTAAAACAACTTATCTTACCAAAGGTTCCAATCTT
>CENJ01142712.1_pt1 | contig 17302 bp, 15 predicted proteins | sample 356161 | NCBI WGS metagenome assembly CENJ01 (sample SAMEA2619531, study PRJEB7988) | marine metagenome | biome: marine biome (ENVO:00000447); feature: surface water layer (ENVO:00002042); material: "saline water (ENVO:00002010), including plankton (ENVO:xxxxxxxx)" | depth 5 m
ATTTATTCTCTGATTACTTTCATTCACCAATACATGTAAGAGTCTTAACAAAAATAATTTGTAGGTTAATATCCAAAAATGCTAAAGGAATTTTTAACGTTGCGAGTAAAGATACGGTGTCAAAGTCAGACTTTTGCAAAAAAATCTTTAAAAAATTGAAGATGAACCCAGACTGTCAATTAAAAAGTGTATTTGATTTAAAAACTTGTCGTGCAAATGAAAATGGTCTTGATGTAAGTAAGACTGAAAAATTTTTATCATTAAAAATGCCTTATTCAACCGATACTGCGAAAAGTATTGTAAATGATTTTATAAAAATAAAAAAAAAAATTTAATTTTAAAAATTTGTATATATAAATAATTATGATTTTTGATTCGGAAATTGAAATTGGAAAAAAAAAAATTGGGAGTAAACATCCAACTTTTATTACCTTTGAAGCTGGTCCAACTCACAATGGATTAGAATCTGCTAAACAACTAGCAAAATTAACAAAGGATTCTGGTGCAGATGCAATTAAATTTCAAATTCTTGATTCAGAAAGGCTTATGGCAGACAAATCCCAAATCTTTTCCTATAATTATTTAGTTGATAAAGAAACATTTAGAGTTGAAACTTATGAGGAAACGCTCTTTGAAATTCTAAAGAGAAGAGAGATGACTAAAGATGAATGGAGTGAGTTAAAACAATATTGTGATGAATTAGACCTACCTTTTTTTGCTACGATAGCTTTTGAAGATGAAATAGAGTTCGTTAAACAAATTGGGTGTGAATCTATAAAAATTGCTTCTGCTGATGTAAATTATTTCGAACTTATACGAAAAGCTGCAAAAACTGGTTTATCAATTCAACTTGATACAGGTAACTCAACAATTGGTGAAGTTGAAAAAGCAGTTGAGATAGTAAAGGTTACTGGAAATCAAAAATTGATAGTACATCATTGCCCAACTGGTTATCCAGCTAATTTGTCAGCAGTCAATCTGAATATAATTAAAAGCCTTAAAACATTATTTGATTTTCCTATTGCTTTTTCTGATCATTCTCCAGGATATGATATGGATATAGCTGCAGTTTGTTTAGGTGCAGATCTTTTAGAAAAAACGATTACATTAGATAAAACACAAAAAAGTGTAGAACATATCATGTCACTTGAAAAAAAGGAGTCTAATGATTTTGTTAAAAAAATTAGAGAAGTAGAACAGGCTCTTGGAGTATCATCTAAATATTTAACAGAAAATGATAAGAATAAACGAAGAATGATTAGAAGAAGTCCTTATGTAAGATCTGACACTCCTGAAAATACTGCACTTAACCAAGTAGATGTTATTTTTAGTAGACCGGGTTTAGGTTTATCACCAAATGAGTATGATCAATTCAAAAATAAAATGAAATTGAATAAAAGTTTGAAAAAAGGAGAGGTTATTAAGATAGAGGATGTAGTGTCTAATTTATGAAAAATATTGCTATAATACCAGCAAGAGGAGGGTCAAAAAGGTTTCCAAGAAAAAATGTAATTGATTTTCATGGGCAACCAATCATTTCATATTCAATTTTAGCGGCGATCAAATCCAAATGTTTTGATAAGGTAGTTGTTACAACTGAAGATAAAGAAATTAAGAAAATATCATTAAATTATGGAGCAACAGTTTATGATAGGCCAATAGAGTTATCTGGTGATAATATAAAAGTTGCTGATGTATTGATTGACTGTATCAATCATTATGAAAGTTTAGGAGAATATTTTGATATAGTTTGTTGTCTTTTCCCCACCTCACCACTTAGAGATTATAAAGATATTCAATCTGTTATGAAAATAATTGTTGAAAGTAAATGTGATTACTCAATGGCAATAACAAAAATGCCATTCCCTGCTTGGCAAGCTTTACAAGAGAAAAAAAACAATATTCTTCAACCATTCTGGCCAAAATTAATTAATAAAAATTCCCAACAAATTGGAGAACTTTACGTTGATAATGGAAGTACCTATGCTATAAAAATAAATGCCTTGAAAAAGAACAGATCCTTGAATGGCGAAAAAATTAGTGGGCATAAGATGGACTACAGAAGTTCTGTTGATATTGATTATTATGAAGATTATGAACTAGCAAAGTTATTTTTTAAAAAAAAGAGTTAGAATGAGAATACTTATTATAGGTTTTGGATCAATCGGAAAAAGACACTATGAAAATTTTTCAAAATTCTCTGAAGTTAAGGTTTTTGATAATAAAAAAAGACAGAAAAATTCTATTTTTTTTAAAGATATTGAGAGTTCAATTAAATGGAACCCTGATGGTGTTGTTATTTCAACGCCAACAGACTCTCATATTGAGATGGTAAAATACTTTTTAGAAAAAACAAAAAAGATCTTAGTGGAAAAACCAATTAGTAACAATTATGAAAGTGCAGCGGAATTTCAAAAATTGAATAAAAATAAAATCAATGAGATTTTTGTAGTCTGTAATCTGAGATTTCATCAAGCTTTAGAGATAATAAAAAAAGAAATAAAAAAGCTTGGTAAAATTTTTTTTGTTAGAGCACACTTTGGAAATTGGTTACCAAATATGAGGCCAAATACAGATTATAAAGAAAATTATAGTGCCTCTGTAAAAAAAGGTGGCGGTCTAATATTCGATTCAATTCATGAAATTGATTATTTAAACTTTTTATTTGGAGATATTATTAAAATTTATTCTGTTAAGAAAAAAGTTTCTAATCTATGTATTTCAGGAGAGGATATTTGTGCCTTGATTATTAAACATAAAAATGATGTAATTAGTGAATTACATCTAGATTATCTAAGGCCAATAAAAAAAAGAGGCTGTGAAATTGTTGGTGAAAATGGGACGTTAATCTGGGAGAGCGAAGGTAAAAACCCGGAGAAGTGCGTTGTGAAATTTTGTGATAGGGAATCAAATAAATATAAAGAGTTGCTAGTTAACAATAATATAGATACAAATTACTGTTACGAAATTCTTGCAAAAGAATTTATCACCTCCATAGAAAATAGGAGTAATGATAACCTTCTTATGGCCAAAGATGCAATAAAACAACTTAAAATAATTGAAAATTGTATAAAATTAGATTGAATTTGAAATGAAAACTTTAAAAAAAAAAATAATAAAAAGTTTTAAAGCTCAAGAAACAGCAAAGAAAATTATTCCGGGAATGACCCAGTTATTATCTAAACGTCCAGATAGATTTTCATATGGTGTATGGCCATGTTATTACTCGAAAGCAAAAGGCTCATATATATGGGACTTGGATGGTAACAAATATTTAGATATGAGTATTGGTGGTATAGGAGCAACTATACTGGGTTATGCTGATAAACATGTAGATAATGCTGTAAAAAAATCAATTGCTAACGGTGTTGCTAGTTCATTAAATTGTTATGAAGAAATTATATTGGCACAAGAGTTGATTGCATTACATCCTTGGTCGCAAAAAGTTAGGTTTACCAGATCTGGAGGTGAAGCAATGACAGCTGCTGTAAGGATTGCACGTGCATATAATAATAAAGAGAAAATTTTATTTTGTGGATATCATGGTTGGGAGGACTGGTATATATCTGCCAACCTCGGAGTTAAAGATAAATTAGCTGGTCATCTTGCAAGTGGTCTGCAACCAAATGGTGTTCCTATCCAATTGAAGGGTATGACAATTCCATTTTTATATAATGACGAAAAATCTTTTTCTAAGCTTATGGAAATTTATGGTGATAAAGTATCTGCAATAGTAATGGAGCCAGTAAGAAATATCAAACCATCACCTACATTTTTTAAGACAGTAAATAAATACAAAAAAAAATATAATGCTATCTTAATAATTGATGAAATATCATCTGGTTTTAGACTTCTTACAGGTGGAGCACATTTAAAATATGGTATAGAACCTGACTTGGCAGTTTTTTCAAAGGGACTTGGTAACGGATATCCAATATCTGCAATAATTGGAAAAGATATATATATGAATGCTGCTGAAAAAACATTTCTTAGTTCCACGAATTGGACAGAGAGAGTAGGTCCAACAGCCGCATTAGCAATGATTGATAAACATAAATCAGAAAATGTGTCAGATAAGTTGCATATTCTAGGTAAAAAAGTACAGAAAGGTTGGAAGAAAATAGCATCAGAAACTGGCCTTAATATAAGTGTTTCAGGTATTTACCCCATGAGTAGTTTTTCTTTTAATGAAAAAGATCCTTTAAAACTTAGGGCATATTTTGTTCAAGAAATGTTAAAAGAAAATATACTTGCAGGGTCTCAATTCTACGTAATGTATTCGCACACCGAAAAGAACGTAGATAGGTATTTAAATGTAGTTCAAAATATTTTTTATAAATTAAAAAAAGTAATTGAAAATGGTTCTATTGATAAGGAGTTAATAGGAGAGCCTGCAGTAGCTGGCTTTAAAAGACTCAATTAAATAAAATATATTATAAAAATTAATAAAATTTAAGATAAATTTCATAGAACTTTGATTCAAATTATTTTATTTGACTTCACCAGAAATAGATATATCATCCTGCAAAGGTTAAGATGTATATACTTGGTGTTAGTTACCATACAGACGCAGCAGCATGTCTATTTAAAGATGGTAAGTTAGTAAGCGCGATTAGTGAGGAAAGATTAAATAGGGTTAAATCCTGGTATGGCATTCCTCATCAAAGTATCAAATATGTTCTTAAAATTAACAACCTTAAAATTAAAAATCTTGATTTGATAGCATGTAATGGAATTATTGGTGAAGGTGTCAACAAAAAAAGATATGAGGAAATAAAAAATAAAATATTAGTATCTTCTTTAAGTAAAAAACAGAGGGATGAACAACTATTTTATCTTGAAAGTAGACTCAAAAGAGAAAATAAAGTTTATAAAGAAAGAATTCCAAATTATTTGAACGAGCTTAAAAAGTATAAGGTTCCTTTAAAGATCTTTTCTCATCACCATTGCCATGCTGCCTCAGCTTATTACTCCTCAAGGAGAAAGAATGGCTATATCTTAACAGCAGATGGTTGGGGAGAAGACGGTCTTTCGTCAACACTCTGGACTGTTAGAAATTATGAGATGAAAAAAATTTCACAATCTGGTGTTTATGATTCACTTGGATATTTTTACGGGAGTATTACGAAGTCTATTGGTTTTATACCTCATAGACACGAAGGTAAGGTTTTGGGATTAGCTGCTTATGGAAAAAAAAATAAGTCCTTGAATCAGATAGAAGATTGTATTTCTTTTGATAAAAAAGATAAAGTCTTTAGATCGCATATGGAAAAAGGAATATATAAACCTCAATTCGAAAATAATCAGCTAAATTGTTATTTGAAAAGAAAATCAATAAAAGATATTGCATATCATACTCAAAATGCACTAGAAAAAGTTGTGTGTGATTTTTTTAAAAAATTACCAGGGAAAAAACTAAATATTTTCTTGGCTGGCGGAGTTTTTGCTAATGTTAAATTAAATCAAAGAATTAAAGATCTTAAAAATATATCTAATGTATATGTATTCCCAAACATGGGAGATGGAGGATTATCAATAGGCGCCGCTCAACTTGCATTCTTAGAAAAAGAAAAAAAACTTCCTCATACTATCAAAGGTATGTTAACAGGAAATGATATTAATGAAAAAAAACTAGAAAAATTTTTAAAAGAAGGAAAATATAAATTTGAAAAATATAAGAATATCCAAAAAAAGATTGCTCATTTATTATCTAAAAATCAAATTGTTATTAGAGTAAATGGGAAAATGGAGTTTGGTCCACGCGCACTTGGAAATAGAAGTATATTATTTAATTGCGCTGACAAATCTGTAAATAAATGGTTGAATAAAAAATTGAAAAGAACGGAATTTATGCCCTTTGCCCCAGCAACATTAAAATCAGAATCAAAAAAAATGTACAAAAAACTAGATGGTGGAATAGAGGCCGCTAATTATATGGCTATGACATTCGATTGTACAAAAAAAATGAAAAAAGAATCTCCTGCAGCAGTTCATGTTGATGGGACAGCCCGACCTCAACTAATTGATAAATCAAATTACCCTGATTTTTTTAAAATACTTAGAGAATATAAAAGGTTAACAAATAATTCATCATTGATAAATACTAGTTTTAATATGCATGAGGAACCGATTGTATGCTCTATAGAAGATGCTTTCAGAGCCTTTAAGGCAAGTAAACTTCCGTGGCTAGCAATAAATAACTACTTAGTAAGTAAATGATATGTTACAAAAAAATTTATTTTTAAACGGTGAAGGTGACAAATGGTTTAATAGAAATTGGAGTAAGTTATCTGAGAAACCATTAAATAAAGACCCAATTATAAAACTAATAGTAAAAAAAAAATTAAGCCTTAAGAATACGTTGGAAATTGGGTGTAGTAATGGATATAGATTAAATTATTTAAAACAATTAAAAAAAAGATTTAATTTTTTTGGAATAGACCCCTCGAAAAAAGCAATTAATGAAGGAAAAAAAATATTTAAAAATATCTCACTTGAACGTGGAACAGCAGATAATCTAGCATTTCATGATAATTATTTTGATCTTATAATATTTGGTTTTTGTTTATATTTATGTGATAGATCACACCTATTTAAAATAATTTATGATGCAGATAGAGTTTTGAAATCAGGAGGAGTTATAATAATTCATGACTTCTACTCAACTATCCCATATTCAAATAATTATAAGCATTTAAAAAAAATAAAAAGTTATAAAATGGATTACTCTAAGTTATTTACCCATCATCCAAGCTATAAATTATTATATAGAAATATTTACCCATATGATAAAAATATCAAAGTATCAAAGGATAACAGATTAGGTTTATTTGCCATAAAAAAGTTCTAAGCAAACAAGTCGTAATAAGTTTTAAAAATCTTAATCTAATTATAAATCGTTTTATTGAATAAATGTAAAAGTCTGTTATAAAATTTAAAGATGGGATTCAAATTCATTTTTCATTCTAAGAAAGTTATTTAACATCCTAAGATGTTAGTAGAAAAGATAACTACAAAAAAGAAATTGATATTATTCAGAGTTGATCTTTCTGAAAAAATTGGACTTGGTCATTTTATTCGTTGTCTAAATCTGGCCCAATCGATATCAAATAAAGGTAATTCAATAGTTTTTATATTTAACTTTTCATCATACAAAAGTTTTTTAAAGCTTGGTATTCAAAATAATTTTTCATTTAAAGTTTTTGTTCTTAGTGAAGAGTTTGATGAGGTAGAACAAATATTTGGAAATTTATTAGAAAATATAGAACCAGAATTACTGGTAGTAGATAATTATTCATGGAGTGTTAATGAAGAGAAAAAATGCAGACCATTTGTTAAAAACCTTCTTATTTTCGATGATCTGGCTAATAGAAAACATGATTGTGATATTCTCGTAGATGTAAGTTTCAAGAGAAAGAAAAAACATTACCAAGGTTTCGTTTCAAAATCTACTAAGTTATTATTAGGTCCAGAATATGCACCTCTTAACCCTCTATATTACAAATTAAGAAAAAAAATTATAAAAAGAGACTCAATAAAAAATATTTTAATCTCTTTTGGTGGAACGGACCCACATAATATTACCAGTATAGCTATGAATGCCTTAAATAAAATAAGTAGTATAAATAAGATCACAATTATACTGAATAAATTATCATCAAATTTCGATAAGATACAAAAATTAGTTGAATCAAACAAAAGAATTGAATTAATTGAAAATCAATATAATTTGGCAAATTATTATTACAGGGCTGACCTTTCAATAGGAGCGAGTGGCTTTTCTTCGTGGGAAAGATGTTACCTTGGACTTCCGACTGTTGTGATAACAACTGCTGATAATCAAAAATTTATCTCGGAGAAGTTGGTCAAAACAAAATCTATTATTTTGTGTTCAGATTATAAAAATGTAACTAGTAAAAAAATTGAAAACTGTGTTAATGAAATTATTATCGATAACAAGATTGGTACGATGTCAAGTTCAGCCCTAAAAACTTTTTCCAGTTTTAGGATTGATGAAATATTAGCAAAAGATTTAGGCATATAATTATTCCTCAAGTTCTTTTTTTGCTGCATTAATTAGTTGTAAGATTCTTTTTTTTCCTGTGATAAGTTTTTTATTATCACTACTGATTTTGAATCCATCAATTTTTTTTGCTCTAACCCCTTTAATACTATTATTAGTGAAATGTGGTGAAATAAAATAACCATCCTGATATTCAAAAACATTATTTTCCTCCTCCGTAATAAGAGTCTCGTGAATTTTTTCTCCAGCTCTAATTCCAATAATCTTTTGTTTTACATTAGGTGCCATTACACTTGCTAGTTCTGTGATTTTGACACTAGTAATTTTAGGGATAAAAATTTCACCACCTTGCATTTTCTCGAAACACTTTACTACGAATTTAACACTTTCATCAAGAGTTATGAAAAACCTCGTCATTCTCTTATCCGTAATGGGTAAGAACTTTTTCTTATTTTTTAATAAATCAATAAAAAAAGGAATTACTGAGCCTCGAGAACCTGCTACATTTCCATACCTTACAACTGAAAAGCTAACTTTTTTTCTGGAATAAAAATGGTTTGATGCAACGAAAATTTTATCTGAAGCTAGTTTTGTAGCACCGTATAAGTTAATCGGATTTGATGCTTTGTCTGTAGACAAAGCAATAACCTTTTTTACACTGTTTTCCATTGCTGCTCGAGTAACATTTTCAGCACCTATAATATTAGTTTTAACGTATTCATATGGATTATACTCAGCTGCATTAACATGTTTTAATGCTGCTGCATGCACAATATAATCAACTCCTCTAAATGCAAGATTAAGCCTGTTTACATCTCTTACGTCACCTATAAAAAATCGTATGGATGGAAATTTATTTTCTGGATATTTTTTTCTTAATAAATACTGTTTATATTCGTCACGACTAAAAACAATTATTTTTTTCGGGGAATAATTTTTTAAAACATAGTTAAGTAATTCTTTACCAAAAGATCCAGTTCCTCCTGTGATTAATAAAGATTTATTATCAAAGAATCCAATTGACATAAAATTCATAGTATATTTATTAAACGATATTTCAATGCTTATATTGTAAACTATAAAAATTATAGAGTAGTTGATTTAAGATATCTTTGTATATTTACTTAATATTTAAATATTTTCATTTTCTATTAATGTGATACAAACTAAAACTAGTTATGACCATTTTTAAAGTTAATCAAATTAATATTTAAAAAGAGAAAAATAGATGCAAATCTTTAAAATTAAAACTTTAGAGGAGTTCAAATATTCTTTAAAACACTTTTACAAACACTATCCTCTTTTTACAAACGTAATAATTTTTTTTACATTAAGTCTGTCAGTTGTTGAATTGATATCTATGAGCATGGTTATGCCATTGATTAGTCTCGGACTTGAAAATGACAATTCAAGTAATTTTTTAGAATTTGTGAAAAATATATTCAGTAGTTTTGGGATAAATTATTCGTTCAATACTATTTTTATTTCATTTATTATCATCTATTTTCTTAAGATCATAGTAGTACTAATTATTGGAATTTATGTTGATAATGCAGCTTATTATATTTCAACAGATTTGAGAGAGAAGGTTATTAAAGGTCTGAAAATTACTTCATGGTCGTATTTTAAATCAAAAAAGCAGGGATTAATTACTAATATTTTAACACTAGAGATTAATAATTCCTCAGAAAATTTTAGGTATACTGTTTCAATAATAGAATCTTCATTTTTATTTTTGATTTATGTTTTATTAGGTATCTCAATTTCTTTTGAGACATTGCTTGGAATAATATTATTAATGACGGTATCATTAATTTTTCTGAGACCTTTTTTTCAGATGGCACGAACAGCTGGTAAAAAAAAAGTAGATGACATTAGAAGCATGTCTACATCAGTAAACGCTGGATTAAAATCTTTAAAAATATTTAAAGCTACAAATAATGAGGATTTTTTAATTAAATCTTTAATTAATTCAAATCTAAATTTTCTAAAAGCAAATAAAAGTACGGTAAAATCAAAAAGATTTCTTGAAGCATGTCAGAATACTTTTCAATTGATTGGTTTTACAATAGGACTTTATCTAGTTAAAGATGTGTTGATGCTTAATCTAATTGAGATTGGGTTTCTTGGATATGTTTATATTAAATTATATACACATGTAGCAAATATTCTTAAAAAATATCAAGTTTTGACAAATAATATTACCTATCTTAAAAGAGTTAATAGTTTTATCGATGAACTTCGATCTAATCAAGAACAGAGTTTTGGAGTAAAAAAACCAATCTTTTCAAGAGAAATAAAAATTAATAATTTATCTTTTAGTTATGGAAATACTAAGATTTTTAACAAAGTATCATTTACTATCCCCAAATCTGGGCTAACTATATTTCTTGGACGAAGTGGAGCAGGTAAAACTACATTATTTGATTTAATTACAGGGTTGTATGATATTGAGAGGGAAAAAATATTATTAGGAAAAATTGATCTTAAAGATTTGAATATCTCTAATTTTAGGAAACAGATTGGTTATGTAACACAAGACCCTTTTTTAATTAATGGGACAATATTAGAAAATGTTACATCATTTAAAAAAAAAATTAACAGGCAGGATGTGGATAATTCAATCGATATCTGCGGACTTAGAAATTTTGTTGAAAAATTACCAAAAGGCTTACACACAAATATTGGCGAAGCAGGTGCTTTTTTATCTGGAGGTGAAAAACAAAGAATTTCTATTGCTAGATCAATTGTTGATAAGCCAAAATTAATATTAATGGATGAACCTACCTCATCTTTGGATGATGAGGTTTCTAATGAAATAATAGTTAATATAAAAAAAATAAGCAGAACTATCCCAATAATTATGATCACACATAAAGTCGAATATCTTAAAATTTCTAATTCAGCATTTGAAATTAGACGAATGAAGGTTAATAAAATTAAATAATTATTTTATGTAATAAAATTATAAAATAACTCTAGGAAGATCCTATAAAATTTTATAAAAGTAAAACTTATTAAAATAATGGAGATATCTTTGAAATGACAATACTTGTTCATATTGGTTATCCAAAGGCTGGATCAACTTGGTTACAGAATTTTTTTTCTATAAAGAAAAATAATTTTGATGTGGTAAATCGAAGAGAGATTTCTAAAAATTTTGGTCATAAAAAGGTATTTGATTTCCATGAAAAAGAAATAAGTTCAAAGTACTCTAATTTTTTTAATAGAGTGAATAAAAATAAAAAAATTGGTGTTATTAGCTCAGAATTCCTATCGGGTAATTTATATTTAAATGGAGGTATGGATTCAAAAGTTTATGCTGATAGATTAAAATTAATCTTTCCAAAAGCAAAAATACTTATTGTTATTAGAGAGCAAAGTTCTTTTTTATATTCTTTTTATAAACACGATATCTCATATAATGGAGGATTCTGGGGAATTGAAGAGTTTTTGGAGCCCAAATGGCATTTTATGAGAAGATCATGTTTTCATCCTAGATTTGTGTTATATTTCGGTTTAATTAAATACTATCAAGAAATTTTTGGAAAAAGAAATGTTTTAATTTTACCATTTGAACTTCTTAAAACAGAAAAAAACAAATTTCTTATTGAAATGGCAAAATTTCTAGGGCTAAATTATAAAAAATTTTTTATTAATAAAGACCCCCTCAATGAATCAAGATTTATTAGTACAGTTTATTTACAAAGAATGTTAAATAGATTTTTAACTGCAAGAAGGGAAAACACTATAAGAATTCCTAAAAGTTGGGATATAGTAATTAATAGAAAGTTCTTTAGAAAATTCAATTTTAAATTACCCTTAGTAGAAAATTTTTTAGAGGAAAGAATTAAAGCTAGAATAAATAATTTTTCTGAAAATTTTTATAAAAATGATAATAAAAAATTACAAGAAATTATTAATTTTAAACTAGAAAAATACAATTATAAGATTTAGTTTTATGAAAAATAAAAAAATTATTTGTATTATTCCTGCTCGTGGTGGTTCACAAAGGATCAAAAATAAGAATATCTTGAAAATTAATAATTTATCCCTTTTAGAATATACATTAATTAGTGCTTTAAAATCTAAATATGTAAAAGAAAATATTTATATAAGCTCTGACTCAATTGATATTCTTGATATAGGAAGTAAATACAATGTAAATTGTATTACACGACCAGATAATATTTCTGATAATTATTCCTCTAGTGAGGTGGCTCTAATTCATGTTTTAGATGAGTATAAACTTAAAAAAAAAGTTGATCCTGACATTGTTGTTTTTCTTCAATGTACATCCCCATATAGAGAAGATAATGATATTGATAATGCAATAGATACTTTTTTTAATGGAAAACTTGATTCACTTCTATCGGTAACAGAGAATAAAAAGTTCCTATGGATGAAAGAGCGAACAAATTTTTTACCTATTAATTATGACTTTAAAAATAGAAAGCGTGAGCAAGACTTTAGGGAACAGTTTGAGGAAAATGGATCAATTTATATATGTAAAACAAAAAATTTACGATCAAAAAAAAATAGACTTTCTGGAAAAATTGGGTTCTATAAAATGCATCCCTTTAGTAGTATTCAAATTGATAATCCAATGGATATCCTTTTAGCTTCTGTATTACTAAAAAAAAAAAAATATAATTTACCAAAAAAAATAGAATTAATCGTAATGGACTTTGATGGAGTATTTACTGACGATTTTGTAAGCCAAGATCAAAGTGGTAAGGAGAGTATTGTCTTTTCAAGAAAGGATGGGTTTGCAATTCGAATGTTAAAAGAAAAAGGATTTAAGTTATTAGTTTTAAGTTCAGAAAAAAATCAAGTGGTAAAAATGAGAGCAAAAAAACTTGGTTTAGAGGTTAAATATGGTAAAGAAAATAAATTAAAGTTTTTAAAAAATTATATTGTTAAATATGGATATAATAAAAAAAATATAATTTATATTGGTAATGATATAAACGATTTGGAATGTATGAAATATGTAGGTTTTCCAATTACAGTTTCGGATGCAATAGAGTCGGTAAAAAGTAATTCTAAGATTATTTTAGTGAATAAAGGTGGGAAAGGTGCTATAAGAGAGATGGCCGAAATAATTTTAAAAAATACCTCAGTATGAATTCTGGAAACTACCCTCAAGTAATTGCCGAAATAGGTTGTAACCACAAAGGAGACTTAGACATTGCACTTGAAATGATAAAAGTTGCTGCAACATTTTGTGATGTAGATGTTATTAAGTTTCAAAAAAGAGATAATAGAACTTTGCTCTCAGAAATTGAATTTGATAAGCCCCATCCAGTACCAAAGAATTCATATGGTAAATCGTATGGTGAGCACAGAGAATATTTAGAGTTTAATATTGAGCAACATAAGTTATTAGCCGCTGAATGTAAAAAATTTAAAAAAGAATATTCTACCTCTGTTTGGGATACAGTATCAGCAAAGGAAATGATTAAACTAAACCCTAAATGTATTAAAATCCCCTCAGCAATCAATAATAATATTGAAGTGTTAGAATGTTTATTTTCAGATTTTAAAGGGGATATTCATATATCGCTTGGAATGACAACAAAAAAAGAAGAAGAGAGAATTATTAATAGTGCGTTAAAAAATAATGCTAATCAACGTTTGATTATTTATCATTGTATATCAGCCTACCCAGTAGAAGATGAAGATTTATATCTAAAGGAAATAGTAAGATTAAATACAGACTACAAAGATTTAGTAAAAGCAATTGGTTTCTCTGGACATCATAAGGGTATTTCTGCAGACATAGCTGCTCTTGCATATGGTGCTAAATATTTTGAAAGACATTTTACTTTGGATAGAACATGGAAAGGAACAGATCATGCAGCGAGTCTTGAACCAGATGGTCTTAGAAGATTGAATAGAGATTTAAAAAAAATTTCTAAAGCCTTAAAATTCAAAAAAGAGGAAATAATAGAAATTGAAAAAGAACAAAGAACAAAGTTAAAGTTTAAAAGTGAAAAAGATTAATATAGGAGCTGGAAATTTATGGAAGTCAGATGGCTGGGAAACTCTTGATAATGCACCCACATCATATCCCAATAAATGGCAACATTATGGTAAATGCTGGGATACAAAATTAAACTCTAATTTTTATGACATTGTTTTTACTAGCCATACATTAGAACATGTTCCTCAGTTTAGAGTTGAAAGAACAATTTCTGAAATCAATAGAATTATGAAAGTGGGAGGGACACTAAGAATACTTGTTCCAGATCTTGAAGCATCAGCAAAAGCCTATTTAAAAAAAGATAAAAAATTTTTTAAATTTTCAAAACATTATAATGATAAATTAGGTATCGCTGGTAATTTTTTAAGACAAATCGTTTCTCCAGGTGGGCAAACAATAGCAATAAACAGAGATTTTGACGAAATTTTTGGAGGATATGCTCATTTATTTTGCTTTGATTACGAAATAATAAAAATTTTATTAGAAAAATGGGGTTTTGGAGATATAAAAAGGTGTCGACCTGGTAAATCAAGTTTACGGGAAATGCGAGAATTTCAGTGCTATGTAATAAATAATAAGAAATATGATATTTCTGATCCAACTTTACAAAGATCGAGAAAAATAAAAAAAACGAATGGTTTCTATATAACTGGATTTGACAAAAAATGGTCTGGTCAACTAGTCGTGGAAGCAAAGAAAATAAAAACAGTCAGGTTTTCTGAAAATGAGGAATTTTCAACTTTAAAACAAGTAAGATATAATTCTAAAATTGATAATATAAAAATAAAAATACTTTTTGTAGTATCTATTATGATTGACACTTTGTATAAAAACTATTTAATCCTAAAAAAACTTTTGAAAAAAAATAGAGGTTAGATGAAGGAATTTATATATGATTTCTTTGCACTTTCTTCAGAGGATATTGAAAAGTGGTCAAAAAATTTTTTTTGGCCAGTTTCAACAAAAAAAACTCAAAAAATTTTGATTGATATATTAGATATTTTCCATTGTAATATAAAAAAAGAAGATGATTTTTTTATAAAAGATTGTTTGATTACTTATAATCAGAACTTTAACCCCTACATAATTTTATTTAATTACATTCTATTAAAAGAGAGAATCAATAAAATGAAACTTAAATTGAAATGCTCTGACCAGAGTAAAGTGATGAAATATTTATTTGAAGTAAGTGACGAGTTTCCGATTAAAGTTGAAGACTTTCAAAATAACAAAAATAATGATTTATTAAGAATTTTAAAAGATAATTTGAAAACGATTAAATTTAATTTATCTCATGGAAAAATCATTCCACAATATTTCGTATCTGCAGTCAACCAAAAGGGAGTGCTAGAACAAGAATACTTTAAAAATATTGAAGAATGGGTAAATATTTTATCAGTTGAGCGATTAAAAAAGAATTATAAACATTTAGAGATACCAAAAAAACTTGAGGTAGTAGTTAATTTAATACATCATCAATACCTGGAGTATGGTAAAAAAAAATTAAAAATTTCAATACCAGATTACGTTAAAGAAGATATTTTAAAATATCAACTTAAATATTTTAGAAATATATATTCATTACTTAAATGTTTATCAAAAAATAAAGTTTTAAAGAAAACCAAAAAACTTTTTATAGATTATCCTAAAACTGCTTTAAGAGCCATTAGCTTAATTGTAAAAAAAAATGGTGGTCATATTTATGGATTTCCTCATGGGTCTTGGATATGTCACTCACTGAGCAAAAAGCCAGTTTATAATGAATATTTAATATTTGATTATTATTTCATATATAATAATTCGCAAAAAATACTATTTCTTGATAATCTAAAAAATAATTCGCCAAACTCATCAATTAAATTTATAAGTCAAAATAGCAAAATTTTTAGTAATTATAAATCCAAGTATGAGTATAAAGTTCCAATAAAAATAACTTCTATTATGATACTAGAGCATCAACTTTGGTGTGATGATATACGTTTTGATTTACCAGAAACAATGATTATGTTCGAATTTTTTTATTATTTATGCACGATATTGTCATCTATGGGTTATAAAATTTACTTTAAAAAAAGACCTAAATCTCAATCTCATAGGTTTGATTTTTTTAAAAATATTAAAAATATTGAATTCATTGATGGAGATTTACAAGATAAAAATATTTTAGCATTAGGTGATATAATTGTATTTATGTATGGTCAATCATCAACTTTTCTTCCTTTAATATGTTCTAATAAAAAATTGATTTATTTTGATAATGGCTGGGAAAATTGGAACCCTAAAGTCTATAAACTTCTAAAGAAAAGATGTAAAATTATTAAAACTTTCAACAATAAAAAAAATCAAATAAGATTTAGAAGTGTTGATCTTGTAAATAGTCTAAAATTTACTAAAAATAATATTGATAGATCTATTTATCATAATTTTCTTTCAATTGATGATGAAAGAAAATAAAATTTATAATTATATTATTTTATTGTTAGTTGATATTTAAATGAATACAAAAATTAATGAAGTAGTGAATAAACCCTGGGGTCAATATAAAAATATATACATATATAAAGATTTTGCAGTTAAAATATTAACTATTTTTCCAAAAAATAAAATTTCGCTTCAATATCATAAAAGTAGATCAGAGCATTGGGTTGTTACAAATGGGGTAGCACATGTAACAAAAGGTGAACGGAATTTAATTTTAAAAGAAAATCAATATATATTTATTGGGGTAAAAGAGGTTCATAGAATTGAAAATAGACAGGATAATAATTTGATAATTGTTGAAATTCAAACAGGTCAGAAAATTTGTGAAAATGATATTATCAGGTTAGATGATGCTTATGGTAGAATATAGATTAGATTTTTTATTTAACTCTTAGAACTTTATCATAATAAGTAAAGAGATAATTCAATGAAAAAGATTATTTACCTAGCAAGATTTTTTAGTGGACTTCATTATTCATTTCTTAACAAAGAGTGGAAACCAGATGGTGTTCCAACTGTTTATAAAATGATAGAGGGCCTGGATAAATCTAAACATAAGGTTGAATTTGTATTTTCAAATTATAACCTAAACTCGTCTTCAAGATTTATAAAATTTTATACTAAATTAAAATTAGTTAATTTTAGATCAGACTTTCATATTTTAAGTGTGAATTCAAAAAATAATTTTCTACGTAGATTATTAAACTTTTTTTTTATACTAAAGAAGTTTTATTTTATTTTTTGTTTAATTAAAAAATTTAAGCCTGATCTAGTGTATATTGATAGAGCTCATGTTATAGAAGGGGCAATTA
>CENJ01060518.1_pt1 | contig 17287 bp, 15 predicted proteins | sample 356161 | NCBI WGS metagenome assembly CENJ01 (sample SAMEA2619531, study PRJEB7988) | marine metagenome | biome: marine biome (ENVO:00000447); feature: surface water layer (ENVO:00002042); material: "saline water (ENVO:00002010), including plankton (ENVO:xxxxxxxx)" | depth 5 m
ATTTTTAAAAAACAGATAACATTAATTTAAGAAGGAAAATCTTTGTCTTTTAGAACTTTATGATAAGAACTTTTTGATGCGTTTTAAAAAAAACAACAAGGATATGAATACCAAGCTAGGGTTATACTCGTTGGGCTTTGGATTCTCCCTTTTGGATCTTTTCTTTGTATCGCATATTTATTGAAAAAGTATTTAGTCCATTTTCCCCGTTATTTAAAGTCAAATAAATCATAAATTTGAGCCAACAACAAAGCTGAATTTATGGTATTAAGTGTCGTAATGAGTTTGGTGTGGATTGGGCTGCAATCCAACCCATTTGTAGGCCATTGGATTAGTGTAGATGACGCTACAGGTAAGGAAAAGTCCGAAATCAGTCTGTATCTTGAAAATGGGAAGCTTTATGGAAAAGTTGAACGTCTACTCCTGCCCGAGGATCAAGGAAAGCGGTGTGTGGAATGTAAAGGAGCTGATAAAAACCGACCTATTGAGGGCCTTGTCATTGTCCAAGGACTAGAGAAAGAAAAACAAAGCTGGACCGATGGAACGATTTTAGATCCTGCCAATGGAAAACGCTACAGCTGTACTATTTCTCTCAATGCTGATGGAACCCTCAATGTGCGAGGCTATTTAGGTTTTTCTATATTGGGTCGAACCCAAGTTTGGAAACCTTTAAAGTAGCTTTTTGCGATTTTTATTTTTTTTCATAAAATTTATATAATTCTGTTTATTAGTATTTTATATTATAAAAAAAATTCGAATGACACTAATATTAATTATTTAACAAGTGTTAATGAGTCTGTGTTGTGCCCTGCAATTTATGATCCCGTTTGCGGTTTTAATGGCAATACTTATTCCGGTTCTTGCGTAGCTGAAGCTCAAGGACTCTTGCGTTGAGAAGCTAGCATCTGTAACTAAAACATACATTTTGAAAATCATTCCAGTTCCAAGTTTTGCATTTCATTTGGGTTTTGTCATTACGCTACTCAACGTTTTTGGGGTCTCGAGTCAAAATTCCTATACCCTAAAAAAAACACAAGAAATCCAAATCGATGGGGTATGGGAGTCCTCTGAATGGCAACAAGCTGTGGAAGTTCCCTTTCCCTTTGAAATTACACCCAACAACAATACCCCTGCAAAAAAAGAAACCGTGGGTTACATCACCTATGATGATTTGCATCTATACATTGCAGTGAAAGCCTTCGATGACCCTCAAAATGTGCGTGCTTCCATTCGTCCCCGTGACGACTTCAAAATGTTGGGCGACGATACCATTTTTATTGCCCTTGACCCTTTTGCAGATGCTCGTAATAATCTTCTTTTAGGGGTCAATCCAGTGGGAAGTCAATTGGACGCTCGTGCTGTGAACGCAACCACCGACGATGATCGGTATGACATCAGCTTTAATGTTAACTTTGAGTCTGCAGGACAGCTGAATGCCGAAGGGTATATTGTCGAATATAAAATCCCTTTTTCCGAAATCCCCTTCCCAGGAGGAAAAAATCAAAAATGGAATTTCCGAATCGGTCGACGGTATTTTGAAAATGGAAATGAGATTGAATTGCGAACACAGACATTTGATCGTGACAATCCCTGTCTGATTTGTCAAACGACCACTGAATTGATTTTCACTGATATCACTATTGCTAAAAGAGTAGAGTTCTTACCCTATTTGACCAGTGCCATTGTTGGCGATCGTGAAAATGAATCTATTGCCTACGGTCCGCTTCGACTTGATGCAGGCTTGGGAGCCAATATAGATTTGACCAAAAATACCGCTCTAGAACTCACACTCAATCCCGATTTTTCACAGGTAGAAGCCGATATAACCCAGGTAGACGTCAACTCCTCTTTTGCTTTGGAATATCCTGAGCGTCGACCCTTTTTTAGTCGGGGAACAGGTATTGTCAATTTTGAGAGTGATCTGTTCTACACCCGCTCAATCAATGATCCCATCTTTAGTGGAAAACTTTTAAACCAAGGGCGAAAAGGCCGCTGGTATGCTTTGGCAGCCGTTGATGAGAATTCGCCATATCGTGTAGCAGGAGAAGACCGTTCTTACCTTGGGAATGCAGGCAAAAGCTTTGTCAATATTATTCGTTATCAGCATTTAATTACAGACAAGTCCCGTTTGGGAGGTTTTAATATGAGTCGATTTTATGAGAATAAAAGTCAAGGAATACTTTGGGGAATTGATGGTCTGTTTCTCATTGGAGACAACTGGAGAGTCGCCTTTGAATTGGCTCACAGTTCGACACAAGAAGGGTATCAGGACTGGATTGAAAGTGAAGATACTTTTGGAAAGTATACGGTTGCACTCGATGGGGAATCCTATGGCGGTCACAATCTCTACTTTCAAGCCTTTCGGAATACCGAACATTGGAAGAGTTATATCAAATTAAGGGACATCAGTCCTAATTTTCGTACTGATTTGGGCTTTGTAGTAAAAAATAACCGCCGCTGGGCGACAGTTTATCATCTATACCAAAACATCAGTGACCGCAAAGGTCTTCAATCTTATGGCTTTGGAACCAAGGCCGATATCAATTACACTTTTCAAGGCTATTTAAAGAATGTGAGTCTCGATGGAATATTCCAAATTAAAACTTTTGGAAATACAGACATGAGTTTTACCTACGACTGGGATATTTTTAAAAACTATCTAGGAGTTGATTATCGTTATTTAGGCGCCCTTCAGTGGGAGGTCACTAGTCGGGCAAGCGAACAACTCATCGTTGATATTAGTATGCTCTGGGGGCGTGACTTAGCCTACAATGAAGAAATCCCAGACCGAGGGCGTGCTTTCAATTTTTTCACCTCACTAACCTACCAACTTAGTGATCAGTTCTCGATCAATCCTTCCATCCGCTATGGGCAATTAAAACGACTGGATACAGATCAGTTTTTTTTTAAAGGCTCCATCAGTCGATTAACTTTAAATTATCAACGTAATAACTTTCTGAGTTTTCGATTGGTGGGTGAGTACAATGAGTTTGCAGATCGGTTTTTTATCCAACCGCTCATAAAATGGAACCCCAATCCAGCAACAATTTTCTATATTGGGGGCAATCAAAACACCTATTGGGAAAGCGAAGATAATTTCAATCCCTTTCGTTTTACAGAGTCCCAATTTTATTTAAAATTTCAATACCTCATCGGTTTATAAATTCATGATCACAAAAAAACTACTCCTCACCAAACGACCACAAGGACTCCCCACCAAGGACTGTTGGAAGCTCGAAGAAGAAGCCCTTCCAAAACTCAATCCAGGACAAGTACTGATCCAACAGCACTATATTTCCCTAGATCCCGCTATGCGTGGATGGATGAATGATTCTCGGTCATATATTCCTCCTGTTGCTTTGGGGGAAGTTATGCGAGCTGGAAGTGTAGGCCAAGTGATAGAAGTCAATGGGAAAACTCCCTTTCAAGAAGGAGATTATGTTACCGGCTGGGGGGGAGTACAAACGCACTGCATCACCAATGGAGAGGGCTTTTATCCCATCAACCCCAAATGGGCAGACCTCCCCCATTTTATTGGAAGTTTGGGAATGCCGGGCATGACCGCCTATTTTGGAATCCTTCAAGTGGGGGAAATTCAAGAAGGGGATACTGTCCTTGTTTCGGGAGCAGCAGGTGCTGTGGGTAGCGTGGTTGGTCAGATAGCTAAGATAAAAGGATGCAAAGTCGTAGGTATTGCCGGAGGTCCAGACAAATGCACCTATTTAATGAAAGAATTGGGTTTTGATGGCGCCATCGACTATAAAAGTGAAAACTTGAAATCTGGAATAAAAAAATACTGTCCCAAAGGGATCGATGTCTATTTCGACAACGTAGGAGGAGATATTCTGGATACGGCTTTGATTTTTCTTCGGAAAAAAGCGAGAGTGGTTATTTGTGGAGCAATCTCACAATACAACGAGCAAAACTACCAGGGTCCAAAAAACTATCTTTCACTCTTAGTTAATCGAGCAAGTATGCGAGGGATGGTTGTTCTAGACTATGCCGCCCAATACAGAGAAGCAATGCAACACATTGCCCAATGGATGGCAGAAGGAAAACTCAAAAGCAAAGTAACTATTTACGAAGGGATCGAAGAATTCTATCCTACTTTTCTTCGCCTTTTCAACGGAGATAAGCTTGGGAAATTGATATTAAAACTATAGATAGTTCATCTGAGAAAGAATTTCCACAACCATCAGATAATGGAAAAAAGCGCCCCCAAGAACAAATAAATGCCAGACCACATGGTGCCATTGCCATTGGTGCCATCGGTAGAATAGTACTCCCGTAGTGTAGAGTATTCCTCCGATAATGAGATTGTTCATCGCCGCTTCGGAGAAGCTTTCTTGCACACTATTAAATTCAAAAACAACCAACCAGCCCATTGCTAGGTAGAGAAATAAAGAAAATCTAGGCCAATGATGGATAAAAAATAACTTATATAATAAGCCTACAAGGGCCAATCCCCACACAGCTATGAGCAAATAAACCCCACTAGAGTTATATAAAACAGTTAGACCAACTGGGGTGTAAGAACCAGCAATCAGAAAATAAATAGCAATATGATCCACCTTTTGCCAAAAGGCTTGGTATTCTCTATAGACGGCATGGTAGATTGTGGAAGCACCAAACAAAGCCACCAAAGAAAGCCCATATAAAAAGACTCCAAAAGCAACTCGAAATCCATCCAAATCTAGATGAAAGAATATCCAACCACTACCAATAAGACTAAGTAGAAATCCAAAAAAATGGGTATATACATTCCACTTTTCCTCTACAGGAAGGTGATTCAATACGCTCACTCTATATGGGATTGAGGGATCCATCGCACCGCTAAATTGGGTGTTTCCATCTCTGGATCAAGGGGGAACATCGGGCGTTGTATATTTTTATAGGGCAACCGAGCCAGATTTTGATCGACCCCTCCTGGGGTAAGTGCCATAACCCAGTCGCCTCGAATATCATAAAGTTCGGGAACCAGATATCCAATTTTGACAGCTAAAATATCAACTGTTCTGGGATTGAGACCCAATTGCGTAAAATCAGACAGGTAATGATAGGGTTTGCGTTTTTGAGTCACAATTATTTGTAAGCTCCCTGTTTGAATTACCACCTCAACCTTGGCGTCATCATCGCCTTTATGAATAGCACGAACCGTGCCTTCTAATTTAATTGGAGGGGCAAAGCGGTTGTCTACAGCGGCGCCTACTTCTGCTCGTACAATTCCGCCGATACCAGCTTCAAGAGCTTTAGATATCATTTTTGGTCCTGGAATAGACGCATAGATTAGGGATGGACCCTCTGATGTTTTAAAGGCTTCGTGAGCCAATAATTCTCTTAAAGTCCAAGTCACATCTCCTGCACCTCCCGCTGTAGGATTATCTCCCATATCACTGAGTATAAATGGTTTTTTCTGACTCTTTAATGCTCGATCCAGCGCTGTCTCAAAGTCCGTGGTTGGAGCCACAAAGTCAAACGCATTCCTAACAGACCAAAAAGCCTTAGCCAGTTTTTCGGCTCCTTCTTGAACTTTCTTTTTGTCATCTCCCGTCACCATCACCACAGCGTGATTTCGAGGTTCATCTGCCCAGGCATAACCAATCCAAAGGGCTGCATCGGTCACTCCTATTTGATTGGCCACTCCTGGAACTTGGGCATAGAGGCTCTTGCCAGGATCAATCCGAGTACTTGTTTGTTCTCCAGGAAGTAAAATAGGAACAGGAATCCAAGCTTTATAGGCGGGTTTTCCCTGTCCTTTTTCCAGTCGATCCAATAGATTTTCAAGAGCTCGTTGTTTCGATTCAATAGCATCTTCGTGGGGCGCCATGCGATAACATGTTATCAAATCCGTATGTGTAGCCAGTCTTTCAGATACATTCCCGTGTAAATCCATGGAAGTTGAAATCAATGTTTTGGGACCCACAACTTCCCGGATTTTGGCAATCATATCTCCTTCAGGGTCTACAATCCCTTCAACGCTCATGGCTCCATGAATGTCAAAAAACAAGCCGTCGTAGGGCAAATTTTTCTGAAGTTTCTCTAGAGTGATCCCCATTAAGGAGTCGTAGGCTTGTTTTGTTACCATTCCCCCTGGCAAGGCGTGCCCCTTAAGTGTAGGAAACCATTGGGCCCGTTTTCGATTGGGGTGATCTTCCGATAGAAATGGATACAAATCAAAAATAGCCGCTCCTTCTTTGGAGTGAAAAGCATCGGCTTCCGTTCGAGCAGGAGAAAAGGTACTGGATTCAATGGCTAATCCCGCAATGGCTATTTTGAGTGATTTTGGACCCGCTTGCTGACAGCTTTGTAAGCCAATAATAACAAAAAGTACTCTGAATAAATATTTCATAATCTAATGATAATAATCTGATTTTTAATACCCTATGCGGCATTCCTAAATGTAAACAATTTGCAAGGCTTCACAAAAAATAATATCTTATGGACAAAAATAACTATGAAACAGAACATCGATTATGATGGGATGGCAGATCAAGGCAGAGTGCCTAGTTCTGAGACGAAAAAAATTAGCTCTCGTGCTATTTGGGGAGGGCTCTTTCTGTTACTCGTTTTTGTCTTGTTTATCCTTTCCTTAACCTTTTAAATTCAAAAACAGATGATTCGCTGTTATTCCATCAGGGATAACCGCATGCTTTTTTTTGATTTTATCAGAAAAAAATAGAATCCAATTTAAATTGGCTTTTTTGGATACTTAATTGTCCGTTACTGTTTTTTCAATACGACGCTTTGCCCTTTTCTTTTTGAAGAAGGTTTTATCGGCTATATAAATTCTTTTGTCTACCTCGCAACAGACTTTGTCTGTTTTTTGATCCTTGAGTTGAGTCGTCTTTGTGATTTCAATTTCTTTATTTTCAGCCACTTGTTTTTTTATTTGATCAACTTCGTCCTTGGTGTACAGAAATTCAGCATAGAGGTCTGAAGTTCCGGGCCGTAAAAACCGTATTTCGGCTGCTTTGTCCCACACTACGTAATCTTTACCTATAATATTAATCAATTGTACCATTGGAAAGGGATCTACCGAGGCAAACATACTCCCTCCAAATATCGTATTGACAAAGTTTCTATTCTTATAGCTTATTGGCAATTTGATTTTCATTTGATATAAGTCTGGAGAGACATAGGTGATCTTACCTGAAGTACGCCGATACATGGGAGACAAATTAAATCCATGTTTAAACACAAAAGCGGGGCTAAAAAACAGCATCCCCCACTTGCCCAAACGCTGATAGAATGACATAGTTATAAATTATAGATGGAAGGTAACTGATTTTTATATTTGTGTCACTACCAAAAAACACTTGTGATATTTTTAAACAAGCGTTAATAGAAAATACATTTAACTATGGAAGAATCGAGAGGGGCACACTTATCCGGACACAAACGCTATCAATTGTGGCGTATATGGGAACCCAAAAAGCCAATCCTCTTTTATATCCTTTTAAATCCATCGACAGGGGATCATCAAAAAGACGACCCTACACTTAGGCGACTGCGGTATTTTTCAGCAAAATTTGGCTTTGGTGGTTTCTATGTAGGCAACCTCTACCCTTGGATTACACCTAATCCCAAGCAACTCTATCGGAAAGATCTTTCCATAGACCCACTCAATACCTCACATTTAAAGCAGATGCATCAATGCTGTGACAGCACCGTATATGCTTGGGGAAATAACGAAACGCAACCCCTTTATTTAAAGAATTTTACAAAAGATCCTTTATGCTTCGGATTTAATAAAAATGGTAGCCCAAAACACCCCCTTTATCTTCCAAACTCTACTCAGTTAGTCCCGTATGTTTCAGAAAAGGCTATTTGAAAAAAAGAGCCAAAGATCCCAACCCTGTTAGGATCAGAATTAATCTTCTGTAGTTGGTATCTGGGATGTATTTGACCCAGCGAACGCCAAATAATAGGCCAAGCAATTCAACAGGAATTAAGTAGAGGCTGATTTGTAAGCTTTCCCATTGTATCGTTTCCCAAACCCACACATGAAAAGGTACCTTAAAGACATTGATTAGAAAAAAGACATAGGCCGTTGTTCCGATAAAAATGTTTTTGGGTAGCCGAAGTGCCAAGAAATAGATGTTGATAACTGCTCCTGCCAGGTTCCCAATCATGGTTGTAAAGCCTGCCAATATACCCAATGAACCAGCAAAAGACCAATGCGAAGGAACTTGGCTAAGCGGGCGAATTTCCCAGTAACCCATCAAGCCAGTGGTGACTAGAATCAACAAAGCCATACTTAAAGTGAAAGCTTCTTCATTGAAGAAGGTTCCTCCATAGGTAGCCAGTACCACTCCGATTAACATCCACGGAATTATACGAAAAACATAGCTCCAATTTGCGTGTTTATTGTAATAGACAATCGCAAAAATGTCTCCCACAATGAGAAGGGGCATTACTATCCCCGTAGACGTTCGAGCTCCAAAAGCATACACAAAAAGAACGACAATAAATACAGCAATTCCTTTGATTCCAGACTTACCCACACCCAAAAGAAAGGCACCTAATCCAGCCAACAACCAACTCAAAAATGGTATGTTTCCCACATCCATGGACTAGGAAGTTAGGAAATCAATAGCCTTCATTACTACATACAAGCAATAACTGAGCAACGAAAAAAAATTGTTTTGAATCAAACCCCAACGATCTCGCGAATCTGATTGACTATATCAGGATTTAGCAAAGTGGAGGTGTCACCCAAATTGGATACCTCTTTATGAGCGATCTTACGCAAGATGCGGCGCATAATTTTACCCGAGCGGGTTTTGGGAAGTCCTGGAACAAAAGTGATAATTTCCAATTTAGCAATAGGCCCTATTTTATCTGCGATCAATTCATTAATTTCCTTACGAAGTATTGTTTGTTCTTTTTCTGAAGCTTCTTTCTTCAGGGTGACATATCCAAAAAGAGCATTCCCTTTTATATCATGAGGAAAACCAACAATAGCAGACTCAGCGACTTTCGAATGTTCATTAATCGCGTCTTCAATGGGGGCTGTCCCCAAATTGTGTCCCGAAACAATGATGACATCATCCACCCGTCCTGTAATTCGATAATATCCTACGGCATCTCGTGATGCGCCGTCACCAGTAAAGTAATGATTTGGGTAGGCCGAAAAGTACGTCTGTCGATAGCGTTCGTGATCGCCCCAGATGGATCGCGCAATGGAGGGCCAAGGATGCTTGATACACAAACGCCCTTCTACTTGGTTCCCTTCGATTTCGTTACCGTTTTCGTCCATAAGAGCGGGTTGGATTCCCAGAAAAGGAAGTGTTGCAAAAGTGGGTTTGGTGGGAGTACAATATGGAATTGGTGAGATCATTATCCCCCCTGTTTCTGTTTGCCACCACGTATCAACGATTGGACTTTTTTTCTTTCCAATTACATTATCATACCAATGCCAGGCCTCTTCGTTAATCGGTTCTCCAACAGTTCCCAGGACCTTGAGAGAGCTGAGATCGTATTTTTCAACGAATTCAATATTTTCTTTAGCCAAAGCTCGTATGGCTGTGGGCGCCGTATAAAATTGATTCACCTTATGCTTTTCTACAATTTCCCAAAAACGGCCAAAATCGGGGTAGGACGGAACCCCTTCAAACATAATTGTTGTTGCACCATTAGCCAACGGGCCATAAAGGATATAAGAATGTCCCGTTATCCAGCCAATATCTGCCGTGCACCAATAAACGTCGTCCTCTTCGTATTGAAAAATATTTTTGAATGTATGTGCAGAGTAAACCATATACCCAGCACAACTGTGCACCATCCCTTTGGGTTTTCCTGTGGAGCCTGAAGTGTACAGAATAAAAAGCGGATCCTCCGCCTCCATCACCGTAGCGACACATTCCGAACTTGCTTTTTGGAGTAGTGGCGCCATAGCTAGGTCCCGTCCTGGAACCATTGCAATAGCATTACCAGTCCGTTCGGCGACCAAAACACAAGATACTTGCGAACAATGGGTGAGAGCAACATCAACTATTGCTTTAAGGTCTATTATTTTATTACCTCTAAATGAACCATCAGCAGTTAGAACAATAGTAGCATCACAATCGTTAATACGGGTCGATAACGCTGTTGCAGAAAACCCAGCAAATACAACAGAATGAATCGCTCCAATCCGGGCACAGGCCAAAACAGCAAAGGCTAATTCTGGTATCATCGGAAGATATATACACACCCGATCTCCTTTCTTCACCCCCTGACCTTTTAAAACATTGGCCATTTTATTGACCTGTCCGTGAAGTTGTTGGTAACTGATGTGTTGAGCAGGTTCTTTGGGGTCATTCGGTTCAAATAACAGGGCTGTTTTATCAGCGCGTTCCGAAAGGTGTCTGTCAATACAGTTTTCTGTTATGTTCAATTGAGCTCCTTCAAACCATTTGACTTCGGGTGTATTAAAATCCCAGGATAGTACTCGGTTCCATTTTTTATGCCAACTAAAGTTTTTTTCCGCAATGGTTCCCCAAAAGGTTTCGGGTTCTGTAACTGATTCTCGGTAGGCTTGAAAGTATTCTTCCAAGTTTTTAATATGGTATGTATTCATCTTATACGTTATTCTAATTCTGCCTGCGATGGATGCGCTCCGCACTAAGATATCAAATATTAATGTGTGGCCTCTCCAGCACCGCTTGGAATTCTAATTTTCTCTACCATTTGCTGAACGGGTTCTGGAACTCCAGCAGTAAATTGATTAAAAACCAACGAAACAGCAAAGTTCACCAACATCGCTACGGTACCAAATCCTTCTGGTGAAATTCCAAACCACCATTGGGACTTGAGCCCTGCAACGGCATCTTTCCCTCCGTCAAAAAGCCCAAATTTAAATTTTAGCATGTAGAATACCATTAGTGAAATCCCTACGATCATTCCTGCAATAGCCCCTTCTTTATTCATTTTTTTATAAAAAATGCCCAAGATTATGGCTGGAAAAAAGGATGCTGCAGCAAGTCCAAAGGCTAGGGCCACCACTGCAGCAACAAAGCCTGGCGGATTAATCCCAAAATATCCAGCAACACAAACAGCTCCAACTGCGGAAAGTCTTGCGGCAAGAAGTTCCTGCTTGTCCGTTATCTTAGGGTTGAAAACATTTTTTATCAAATCGTGAGACACCGAAGAGGAAATCACCAATAGAAGTCCTGCGGCTGTAGATAAGGCTGCTGCCAACCCTCCTGCGGCAACTAAAGCGATTACCCAAGGAGGTAAATCTGCAATTTCAGGATTGGCCAATACCATTATATCTCGATCCACAAACAACTCATTATTGGCAGCATCTGCAGAGTAATTTATTCTCCCATCTCCGTTTTTATCATTGTATTGGAGAAGACCGGTCTTTTCCCAGTTAGAAAACCATATGGGCATGGCGCTATAGGCCTTTCCGCTTACAGTATTAATAAGGTTGGTGCGAGCAAAAACTGCTATGGCAGGGGCTGTTGTGTAGAGGATGGCAATGAATAATAACGCCAAGCCCGCTGATTTGCGAGCATCTTTCACTCGTTTTACCGTAAAAAAGCGAACGATCACATGGGGCAGTCCTGCCGTTCCAACCATCAATGCTGCGGTAATAGCAAACACATCGATCATGGATTTAGACCCTTGGGTATACTCAGCAAACCCCAATTCCGTCGATAACCCGTTTAGTTTTTCAAGCAAATAGATCCCATCTGTACCTTTCGATCCCATGCCCAATTGAGGGATAGGGTTTCCCGTCATTTGTATTGAAATGAATATGGCAGGAACCATAAAAGCAAAAATCAAAACACAATACTGAGCTACTTGGGTATAGGTAATTCCTTTCATCCCACCCAAAACGGCATAGAACAAAACAATTATCATCCCAATGATGACCCCTGTATTGATATCAACTTCTAAAAAACGTGAAAATACTACTCCAACACCACGCATTTGACCCGCTACATAGGTAAACGAAACTAAGAGTGCACAGAGCACGGCAACAATTCTGGCTGTTTTGGAATAGTAGCGTTCTCCGATAAAATCCGGAACAGTAAATTTTCCAAATTTTCTAAGATACGGAGCCAATAAAAGAGCCAAGAGCACATAGCCTCCTGTCCATCCCATCAAGTAAACGGCACCGTCGTAACCCATGAATGAAATGAGACCAGCCATTGAAATAAAAGAAGCCGCTGACATCCAGTCCGCCGCAGTTGCCATCCCATTGGCAAGCGGAGAAACACCTCCCCCTGCAACATAGAATTCTTTGGTGGATCCGGCCCGAGACCAGATGGCAATTCCGATATACAAACTAAAAGTAATCCCTACTAAAACGTAGGTCCATATTTGAACGTTTTCCATGTTGGTATGAAATTAATCTTGGTCAAATCCATGTTTTTGATCCAACTTGTTCATCAATCGAACATACACAAAGATCAATATCACAAAAACATAAATTGCTCCTTGTTGGGCAAACCAAAAACCCAATGGGAACCCACCAAGTTGAATTGAGTCGAGTGATTCACGGAAAATGATCCCAGCACCAAAGGAGATCACAAACCAAATTCCAAGAAGTACAAATAAGTAACGGAGGTTTCTTCTCCAGTAGTCTCTCGCATTATTTGATTTAGATTTAGATGCCATTTTATCGCTGATTTAACTGATATATCCTCACAAAGTACAAAAAACATAGAGGTTCTGTCGTTTATATTTTCAGTTCGATATTAAATTAAAATGTATCTTACCCTTGCCTAGTCTAATTAAGCCCAACTAGCGGACGATTAATTAAATATGAGATCTAAATTATGGCAACGAAGTATGTAGACCTTTCCACGGTTAAATTTTTTATGAATGCGGTTCAACTGGTGCATACAGTCCTAGAAAAAAACACGTATCAAGATCACGATCCCGAGTCGGTAAATTTATTTCTGGATGCAGTGAAGCAATTTGCAGATAAAGAATTGTTCCCCTACTTCAAAGAGATGGATGAACAACCCGCTCGCTACCACAAAGGGTGTATTGAGGTGCACCCTCAAGTAGAAAAAATGATGAAGGAAGGAGGCGCAATGGGATTGATTGCAGCGCCTTTCAACTATGAAGACGGTGGTTTGCAAATTCCACTCTTGGTCAATACCGCAGCCAGTTATATTTTGGATGCGGCAAATAATCACCTACCTGGTTATGCAGGCCTAACTTCAGGTGCCGCTGAACTAATTATTGAATTTGGCAATGAAACCCTCAAAAATCAATACACTCCCAAGATGCTTTCCGGCGAATGGGGCGGTACGATGTGCCTCACTGAACCACAAGCAGGTAGCTCGTTGTCCGATATAGTCACTAAAGCAACCCCTGATGAAAGGGGATATTATAAGATAAGTGGTCAAAAAATATTTATTTCTGGGGGTGATCACCAGTACGCTGACAACATCGTGCATTTGCTCTTGGCACGTATTGAAGGAGCGCCTGCAGGAACCAAAGGAATCTCATTGTTTGTGGTACCCAAAAAACGACTTGATAAAAATAATAAGTTGGTCTTCAATGATGTAACTACTGTGGCCGATTTTCAAAAGATGGGTCAAAAAGGATATTGTACCACTCACCTCGGCTTTGGCGACCACGATGACTGTCAGGGTTATCTCGTGGGAGAAGCCAACAAAGGACTGCATTATATGTTTCTCATGATGAATGGCGCTCGAATTGCTGTGGGAAGAACTGCTTCGGCTATTGCATCGGGAGCCTACTATGCTTCTTTAGAGTATGCCAATGAACGCCCACAAGGACGGAAGCTGGCCTCGGATGGCACTAAAAACCTAAAACAAAAACAAAGCCTTATCGTTGAACATCCCGATGTGCGACGAATGTTGTTGCTTCAAAAAGCCATGGTTGAAGGCTCAATGAATTTGATTTTTAAAGCGGCAAAATACCACGACCTCCAACACACTAGCTCAGAAGAAAATGAAAAACACAAGTACCACAGCTTATTGGAAATGATCATTCCGGTGGTAAAAACCTACCCTTCAGAAGCAGGCATCTATTCTATAAATAACGGTCTTCAAGTACTGGGTGGCTATGGTTTTTGTTCTGATTTTATCCTCCAGCAATACTATCGCGATATACGAATTTGTTCCATCTATGAGGGCACGACAGGAATTCAATCGCAAGACTTACTGGGTCGTAAAATGATGCTGAATGATGGAGAAGGGGCGCAACTTTTAATGGCTGAAATCACTCAAACCCTCAACGCAGCTTCTCAAATTCCTGGGATGGAAGTGTGGGCAAAACAATTGGAAGAACAACTGCAACGTACCCAAGAAGTACTTAATCATCTGGCCCCCTTTGCTATGAAAGGAGATTACGAACGTTTCCTAGCCGATGCCTCAGTATTTATGGAGTTTTTTAGTTTAATTCTCGTTGGGTGGTCCTGGCTGGAGATCGGAGTTGTTTCCAAACGAGCGCTGATTACAGGCAACAACTCACATGAATCTTCTTTTTATGAAAGCAAATTGGATACTTTAGAATATTTCTTTGTTTACGAGCTGCCAAAAACCAAGGGGTTGGCCGAAACCCTCCTACATCCTTCTTCTGTAACAATTAAAAAAGAAAAAGAATTCATCACTTAAAGATTTACCTTTTGAATATGAAAAAACTACTCAAGGGAACATTTATTGTTCTATATGTTGTTCTCTCTACCCAATGTAAGGAAACTAAAACACAAGACTACCACTACCGATATACCCTTCCAGATTGGCCACAACTTAATTATTATGTCAAAGCAAATTCGGCGCTGCCTCCTCCTGCCCAAAATGAAGATCGTGTCGTGTTTATGGGCAATTCTATCACACAGAGCTGGAAAACGATTCGCCCTGAATTTTTTGAAGGCAAACCCTATGTTAACAGAGCGATAAGTGGTCAAACCACGCCGCAGATGTTAGTCCGTTTTCGTCAGGATGTTCTTGCCCTTCAGCCCCAGGTTGTAGCCATTATGGCGGGTACAAATGACATTGCAGAAAACACAGGCCCCACCACAGTGAATAGAGTTGCTAACAATTTAAAATCGATGTGTGAAATCGCACGCGCCAACAATGTTAAAGTGATTCTTTGTACTGTACTTCCAGCCGAAGATTATCCTTGGCAGCGGGGAAAAGACCCCAAAAACAAAATCCCAGCACTCAATCAGATTCTCTCTACTTATGCCCAAGCAAATGAAGTGTATTACTTAGATTATTTTTCAGCTTTGAGCAATGGTCGCAACGGAATGGATGAAATTTATTCTGATGACGGTGTTCATTTAACTATTGAGGGATATAAAGTTTTGGAACCTATGATCGAAAATGCAATTGAAGAGGTACTAGCCCAAGAATAATTGATCTCGGATCGCTACAAATTCCGCTATGCTTTTTGGGTTTTTTAAAGCCCCTGAGCTCACTACCTTTTCTGGTCTTGACCCCTGGAGTATTTTCTTTACAGGAATTTCAAGTTTCTTTCCGCTAAGTGTATACGGAATCTCTGAAATAAGAATCATCTGATCGGGTATATGACGTGGTGAACAGTGCTCTCTGAGATGTTTTCTGATTTTATTTTTTAAAACATCATCTAAGCTAGCTGGACCCACAAGAAATAGAAGCAACCAGGAGCCTCCAATTTTAGAAGTCGGCAAATCTACAACCAAGTGATCTTCTAATTCAGGAAGTAAATCCAATGCATTATATAATTCTGCAGTGCCTATTCTTATCCCATTTTTATTTAGAGTAGCATCAGATCGTCCTAGAACTTGAATGCCTCTTTTAGGGTGGTAATAAATCCAATCACCATGTGTCCATACATTCTCAAATTTTTCAAAATAACTTGCGTTGTATCTCTTTTTGTTAGTGTCCCCCCAAAAGTATAGAGGCATACATGGCATGGGCTGGGTAAGAACCAACTCGGCTTTCTCCTTCCAGACCTGTTCTCCCTCTGGATTCCATCCTTCTACAGCAGCTCCAAGCATAGCACACTGAAGATAGCCAGCATACACAGGAAGTTGGGGATGTCCTCCTAAAAAAGCGGAACACACATCAGTCCCTCCACTTAAGGAGATTATTTGTGCATTGGGTAATCGATCTTGCAACCAGACAAATGCAGCTTCCGAAAGGGGTGCTCCAGTTGAGCCAATGGTTTTTATTTGAGGTAATTCAGACTGGGTTACGGCCTTAATTTGGTCTTTCATACTTTGAATCAGAAAAGGAGCGCCATGACCAAAATGATTTATTTTTTTATCGGCTGCAAAACGCCATTGTACTCCCAAATCAGGGTATGATGGTGATCCATCATATATACATAAAACAGCATTACATAATAAAGAACCCAAAGCATAGTTCCACATCATCCATCCGGTTGTAGTATTCCAAAAAAAGCGCTCTCCCTCCGCTACACTTTGATGCAATGACAAGGCTTTGAACTGTTCCAACAGCATTCCCCCAGTACGGTGCGTTATCGCCTTAGGCTGGCCTGTAGTCCCTGAGGAGAAAAGAACCCAAATGGGATGATCAAAAGAAACAGATAACGGTTTTAAAGGAATGATTTCCCTAGTAGTTAAATCCCATGAAGAAAAGTCGGTATCAAAAACTAACGTATTTTCTAAATTTGGTAGACCCTGTTTAAGAGCCTCAACTTTTTCTTTTAAAATAAAATTGTTGCCATTGTATGAATACTCACTCATAGCAAACAATATTTTAGGATTAAGCTGTCCAAAACGATTCAATACGCTTTCCACACCAAAGTCAGGAGAACAGCAACTCCAAATTGCACCCAGTGAATTAACAGCAAAAAAGGCTGCTATGGTAACAGGGTGATGCGTAAGATACCCTACCACACAATCTCCTTTTTTAATTCCAGCTTTTAGCAGGTAATCTTGAATTTCTTTAGCTTTTTTAAATAGTGCATTCCAAGTGACTGTCGTATCATCTTGCTTTTCATTTCGGTAAAAAATTACAGGTTTTAGATGGTTAAAATTTCGTTCTATATGATGGGTATAACTTACTGTAGCATCAGTAAACCACTTGGTTTGATAAAATGGTATACCGGGACGTACAGCAATTTTAAATGGGGTGTCAAATTGGACCTCGAAAAAGTTAGCAATACATTCCCAAAAGCCAGAGAGTTCAGAGATTGACCAATTATGGAAATCAGAATAATCAGAAAACTCCTCCCCTGTAGCAGAAACTACAAAATCCTGAAAAGCTTTCATAGAATTATTTGGCAGTTGCTTTTTTTCAGGTATCCATATCGGGGCATTTGTTTTCAAAAGCATATCCGGTTTAAGTCACATTAAAATATAAAAAAA
>CENJ01139977.1_pt1 | contig 17278 bp, 16 predicted proteins | sample 356161 | NCBI WGS metagenome assembly CENJ01 (sample SAMEA2619531, study PRJEB7988) | marine metagenome | biome: marine biome (ENVO:00000447); feature: surface water layer (ENVO:00002042); material: "saline water (ENVO:00002010), including plankton (ENVO:xxxxxxxx)" | depth 5 m
TTTTTTTGTTCCTCTTGAAAATATTTTAGGTTTTTTTTTGGAATTGAGCCCTCTAAATTATTTTATGAAAAATTCGAAATTGTAATTTACAAGATATAAAACATGAAAAATATGGTGAAAAATGTAACTTAAATCCACCCCATTAACAGGAAAAGACATCGATTTATTGTTGCAAGTCTTAAAAATTTAAAATCTATCAAAAAACTTCAATTTTTTATGTCGAATAGACGTTAAAAACAAACGATAATAATTACCTCTGTAAAATTATTTAAAAATAATTATTTATAAATTGAGTTTTAAAGAGGATTTTACCTTTATTTTTAATATATTCACTTAGTTATTAATTTAAAATTATCAAAAATGGGTTATTCATATAAAAATAGTAAAGGAAAAAGTTACTATTTACATACAAAAGATGTGGTGCTTAGAGGCGGAAGAAATCAAACGATTTATTACTTCTGCAAAGATGAAAGATCTAATGCTTGCGACTTACCATCAGGAAAGCAAGTTGTAGAGAGTCCAAAAACTGGTCTACCTTTCGTTAAAAAGGCTTAATTAACACATTATTTATTTACAAGTACTAAACCGCCTTAGGGCGGTTTTTTTTGTTTATTTAAGTAAATTTGATGATGATTTTATTCCAAAAAGGAATTTTATTTGGATTCATGATTAGTTTTATGCTTGGCCCAGCCTTCTTTATTTTAATTGAAACTAGTATTAAAAAAGGTTTTAAGTCGGCAATATTCCTCGATTTAGGAATTTTACTTAGTGACGCTATTTATTTACTAGCTGCATTTTTCATAGCTGAAAAAATTAACTTGTGGCTATCTACCAATCAGTCTTTAAAATATGTAGCCGGTTCTGTTTTTATTATTCTAGGGTTATTTTCAATTAGAAAAAATTACTTACAAAAAAAAGATGCTGATGAAAAAATTAAAAATTTAAATGCAGTTGATACTGAAAGTTCTAACTTAATCATTTACCCATTTCAACTTATTATTAAAGGCCTAGGATTAAATGCTATTAACCCTGGGGTTTTGGTTTTTTGGATTGCAGCGTGTACTTACGCTACCAACGAATTAAAATTAACTAATATTCAGTTATTAACTTTTTTTGGAATAACCTTATCTACCATGTTCACTGTAGATATTTTTAAGATATATTTTTCAAGTAGGCTAAAAGAGAAGCTAAATAATAGCTCGTTGGCAATTATAGGTATGGTTATAGGTTGTCTTTTGGTGTTTTTTGGTTTGGCCATTTGTTTTAAAGATGTTTCATTTTAAATGGATTATGAATTCCTAATTGTCGGACAAGGCATAACAGGGTCCATTTTAGCCAATGAATTGGCAAATATTTCTCCTAAATTTAAAATCATAAACTATGAAAATGTTAGTTCTAGTTCAAGAGTAGCTGCTGGAATTATGCATCCTATGGCTTTGAAAAGAGGCACACTTTCTTGGAGAGGAAAAGAATTTTTTGAATTTAGTGATAAGTATTATGAAAATTTTGATCGTTTAAATGGAAGTGAATTTTACAAAAAATATTCATTTTTCAGAATTTTCAGCTCATTTGAAGAACAAAATAATTGGATAGGAAAGTCTTTGGATAATATTTATGAAAACGTCATAAGTATCAATGAAAATCCAATAAAAAATTTAAATCATTCTTATGGAAGCGGATTGGTTAAAACTGCAAGTCGGCTTAGGATAACTGAATTTCTTGATTTTTTTAAAAATAAATTTTCTCATAATATTTCCAATAACAATTTTCAATTTAAAAAACTTGAATTAAATAATAAACTTTTTTTTTATAAAGGAGATAGTTTTAAAAAAGTGTTTATGTGTCAAGGTGTAAATGCAATTCAAAATCCCATATTTAATTATTTACCTATCATTCCAAATAAAGGGGAATTAATTAATGTAAAGTCAAAATATTTACCCAACTTTATTATAAATAGTGGCGTATTTTCGTTGCCCATTGGTCTTGATAAATTCACTATCGGTTCTACTTATAATCATCGAGATCATTTGAAAAGAAATACTAAAGAAGCTAGAGAAGAGCTTTTAAAAAAACTAGGTAAAATAACCAACCTTAATAAGATTGATTTTTTGAGTCAAAAGTATGGGTTTAGGCCAACTACCATGGATAGAAAACCGTTGATTGGAGAACACCCAATTATTAAAAACTTATATATTATAAACGGGATGGGAAGTAAAGCTGTTTTAATGGCCCCACTTTTAATACATGAATTATTACAAAATAAAATAGATGCAAGCGTAGAAATTAGGAGATTTTCCAATAAAATAAAGGCAGAAAATATTGATTTTGCAAATAGTTTAATTCACTGATTTCTTATTTTTTCTGAATGTTTTAGAAAATGGCATGTTATTTGTTTATTTTAATTTATTAATTTTACGAAAATTTTATAATAACATTATGAAAAATATTTTTACAATTACTCTTTTTTCTTTAGCTTCTTTAGCATCTTATTCTCAATGTGTTAAAGGAAATTGTCACAGAGGACATGGAACATTTATGTGGGAAAACGGAGGTTCTTATGATGGTTACTGGGTAGAAGGAAAACCACATGGATTTGGAGATTTTAACTATGAAAATGGTGATAAATATAAAGGTCAATTTATTGCTGGCAAAAGGGACGGAATTGGAAAATACACCTGGAAAAGTGGGAATACTTATGATGGACATTGGAAAGAAGGACTCAGTAATGGAATTGGAAAATTTCGTTGGGTAAAAGAAAAAGCAACATATGAAGGCCCTTTCAAAGATGGACAGCTAGAAAGTGTTGAAATTGAGGCTTCTGTTGAAACACCAGAAAAAGAATCTAAGTAAATTTGTTTCCTGCTAAAGCAGCAACTGTAACCTTAAGTTTATTATTTTTTTGAATAGCGTTTAAACAGCTATTAATGGTTGCACCTGTAGTAATTACATCATCAACCAATAAAATTTTTGTGTCATATTTAAGTTCTTTTATTAATTGATACTCATTTTCTACATTTAACCACCTCTCATAACGGGAACTTTTAATTTGAGAATTCATGTTATTGTTTCTTATTAAATAATTAGAATCTACAGGTAATTTTATAATATTGGAAATACCTTCTGCAATTAATTGACATTGATTATATCCCCTATGCTCCTTTTTTAATTTACTTACTGGGACGGGAATTATAATATCAAAATCCACAACATTCTTAGATTTTTTTATCAAACTTCCCAACTCAACTCCAAGAACGTAAGCCGTAGACTTATTCCCATTATATTTTATTTCATAAATCATTTTCTGAATAAGTGGATTTTTAAAATTTTTAAAGACATATATTTCTTGGTCAACCATTTTTCTTCCAAATGTGTTGTGAGATGCTATATGAGAATAATTCCTGACCTCAACTAAACAAGAGGAACATATTCCTTTTTCAGAAAATTGTAATTGTTCATTACACCCTGAGCAATAATCGGGGTATATAAGCTGGATAAATTCTTTAATCAAGATATGTTAATTTTGTAATTATTATAAATAATGTTGCATTATTACATTATATTAAAATTAATATGAAAGATTCAGATTCAAGAAAAAAAAACTATTCTTCAATAATTATTCTTCTTTTAATAATCGCTCTTGGTTACACTGGGTACTTGATAAGTAATCTTAATAAAGAAAATCATGACATTAGCAAAGAACTCTCTAATCTGTTATTGGAGAATGATGAAATGAATCAAATTCTAATTAATGAAAATGCCTTTTCTTCTTCAAAAACGGAAAATTTAAAAGACAATTTAAAGTTAATGTTAAGTTCTTACGATAGTCTTGAAGAAAGCAATACCATGGTTTTGGACAGTATTAACCAGCAAAGAGAAAAAATAAAAAATCTAATAAGTAAAGTTGAAAAACTAAATGGTCAATCGAAAAGAGATTGGAGAAAGATTTTTTCTCTTAAGAAGGAGGCTGAAACATTAAGAGGAATTATGAAAGGATATATTCATACTATTGATTCTTTAAACACCTTAAATATTAATCTTTCTAATTCACTGACAGAAAAAACTAATATATTAAATAAGGTTTCCAATCAAAATACAGTATTTAAAAAACAAAATAAAGATTTACAGAAGAAAGTAGCTTTAGGGGCTGTTTTACAAGCTACTAACATAACTGTTTCTGCCATTAGAATACGAAATTCTGGATCTCAGAGTGAGACAACAAGAGCTTCAAAAACAAATATGGTTAAAGCTTGTTTTTCTCTTTTAGAAAACAAATTATCTCTAGCTGGAGATAAAGATATTTTTATTAGGGTGATTGATCAAAATGGTAAAACGCTTCTTTCAGAAAACCCTATTAGTATTAATAATCCTAATGGAGAAAATATAGCCTTAAGTTCTAAAAGAACTGTAAATTATCAAAATGAAAGCATGGATATTTGTATATATCATGAAATAATTGGAACAATAGAAGCCGGGAATTTTAAAGTAGAAATTTATAATGATGGATTTTTGATCGGAGGGTCTTCTTTTGCTTTAAGATAATTATAAAATACAAATTAGTCCAATTAGAAAGATGATTATTATTACCAGATATTGCCATATATCTATAAAATACACGCTATACTTTTCCCAGAAAATTTTTATTTTATCTACCATTTTATTTTTTTCCAATCTATCTATTAACAATTTAACTGCTCAGTTTAATGATACGCTTTCATTAAAATATAAAAATTCAAAAATTCTTATTATTTCTAAAAATAATGAAACTAATGAGTGGGGTTTTGACATTGAAGAAATAAAAGATGAAGAATTTAATCATTCGTTAAGATTAGGAATTTCTTATGGAAATTTGCAATTAAACAACTTTAGCCCATTCAATGGCATCAATAATTTTAGTGCAATTCCTTACAATAAGGTTAATTCATCCAATTTTAAATTTAATTTTTACCTGAAATCTTTCAAATTAAAAAAAGATTTAATAAAAATATTTATAGGTTTAGGTTTAGAAAAAAACAAATTGAATCTTGGTTATAATTCTTTAAATATTTTAGGAGATAGCCTTGTTTTTTTTAATTTAAACATGTTCAACATAAAGAGAAATAATCTAAATCATCATTTTTTAAATATTCCAATAAACTTAAGTTGGATGCCCTTCAAAAAGAAAAACGAAAACTTCAAAACCCAAATCGAATTTACCAATCATTTTTTATGGTATGGCAAGACTAATTTTAGATATCATGATAATGATCAAGTTTTTAATCATTCCGTTAAAAATGATTTCTTTTTTGAAAAATATTATCTATCAGGTTGTTTTAAGATAATATGGAAAAATATTGGTGCTTACTTTCAGACCAATTTGACAAACTACTCCACTCTTTTTCCAAATATTTATAATTATTCATATGGATTAACATTATGTTTATAAAACTTATCAATCGATATTTACTGTTAACCATTATTTTCTTCTTTAGCTCTTGTATTAATGATGAATATAATCCGAACCTTCTTAAGCCTAAAACAAAAAATAATTATGGTGAAGTTCTTTTCGGATTAGAAAAAAAATATTGGAAAAGTGATTTGGGAAAACAAATTAAAAATTCATTTGAAAAAATGATAAAAACTACCCCGCTTCCATTTGAAAAAGAATATGAAATAGACTTTGTTGTCCCTAACAAAATTTTAAAAAATATTAAGAACAATAACTGTTTTGTATTCATTGATATTGATAAATATCATTCCAATAATACAACTCCCATTATTAAAAAAAATCTTTGGTCTAGAAATCAGATAATAATAGAATTAAAATTTAAATCTTCGGAGATAGCTCAAGAATATTTTCAAAAAAATGCTAATGAATTAAAATCTATTATTAAAGATTTCAACTTAAAGAAAATAGCTGAAAGATGGTCATTCCAAAATAATATCACTGATGAGTTAAGTGGCAAAATTTCATTAAAATTTAAGGCTTCTAAAAAAATTACGCTTAATAAAAAAAATAAAAACTTTTGGTGGTGGAGTCAGTTAGAAATTCAAAAAGACCAAAATGGTCCTCATGAAATTCAAAAAGGTATTATCATCTATCAATCTCCTTATATTAATAAGGATCAATTTCAAAAAAATAATATATTAAATTGTAGGGACTCTATTGGTGAAAAGTTTCTTCTTGGCAAGAAAAATAATTCTTATATGATTACCTCTAAAAATAGCATTAATGAAATTACTGACAGTTCTTTTTATATTAATAATAAATATGTTAAAATGGTTAATGGATGTTGGCGAATGCAAAATGATAAAATGGGTGGGCCTTTTGTGAGTTATTCCTGGTTAAATCATAATAAAACTAAAATAATAACAGCTGAAGGCTATGTATATGCTCCTAATTTTAAAAAATTAAAATATTTGAGAGAATTAGAGTCAACTATTGTAAGTGGAATTTGAACTAATCTTCCACAAAAATTTCTTTTAATAAGGCTTCATTTACTATGTCTTTTTTCCATCCATCAAAATTCAAAAAGTCTGATTCGTTAATGTAATATTGTTTATTGTTTTTTAAGATAATCATGGCTCCACCGTACTGAAAAGAAATACTTTTCACCTTATTCCAGAATATAAAATGTTGCTTATTATGAGCAATAATTATGGATTGATTAGTGATTACTATTTTGAAATTTTTTCTTCCCAGAATTAGAAAAAATGCACTTTCCAAAATGATTAATGCTAATGATCCTAAAAATAAGTTGGTATGACTTACATATATTAACAACATCAATCCTAAAGGGATGTAGAAATAAAAAGGTAAAGTTTCATGAAAAACAGCTTTTTTCCAGCCAGAATTAGACAGCTTATACCCTTCATGATTTTTAAAAAGCTTTAGTTTTTTCCACCTAGAAAAAGATTTAAACCCCCACATAATTATAATAATAGATGGAGAAAAGAGAGTTAATTCTTTAAAAAAAGTAATCTCCCATCCGTAATCATAGTTGTGATAGAAAAAAGAAATTAAAGCAAATACTAGAATGTAAATATTGGTAAGCAACCTAAGAAAAGAATTCATTAATTCTCTAAAGAATTGAAATTATTACAGTCAAAAATATAGTCACAATCTGAAAGTACTATATCTTTTAAAGTAAGCATTGCTGCAATGGCAATTTGAGAATAATTTTGAGAGGCATTTTTAAAATTTCCATATTCATTGATCCACATCCACTGTATCAATTCCATTCCTTGCATAGGCTCATCAAGTTGACTTAATAAAGATTCTACGTTTTTAGCTCCAGCATGATAAATGTGTAACACTAAAAACTTAAACCATAATTCATTTCCTTCCGGGTCAATATCATCCATATTACATAGAATTCTTCTTGCTTGTGGAATACAAATAGTTTTTAATAATTCACTTGCGGCAAAAGCAGATTTTTTAAAATCTTTTCTTTCATCAACATATCTATTGACCGTCAACCCCATTGTTCTTGCAACTCTTTTCATAATTTGAAATGGTCCATAAGCACCGACACTTGAGTATTTAAGTTGGGCAGGACTTTCAATTAAAAGTATAGATTGCGCAAACCAAGGGTCCACTCCATTAGCATGAAAAATTTCTATAGCACTAGCTATTGAAGGTATCACTTCTTCAATTTGATAAAATTCTTTTTTTCCTGTAGTTATATAAAGTTTGGTGTTTGACTCTAAACACAAATAGTCAATAATAGAATCTTTAAATTCTTTTTTTTCTTGCTCAGACTGATTAAACCAGATCTCTCTATCTATATAATCTAAGATCTGTCGAGTACTTGCAATATTAATAATACATGTATCTTTTGTTGTATTAATTACAGTTTTCCAAAATTTAGACTGAGGAAGTGTATCCCATCTTTCAACCACTAACATTTCAGGATCAATAACAATATGGCTACAAGAGTCATCCGAGCAATAAACATCAATTATATTTTGGGCGTAAGTATTTTGTAGGATAATGAAAAATAAAAGAATACTAAATTTTTTCATGACAATAAAAGTAAAATAAAATAGAAATTAGATTTAATATCATAAAACCAAATCTTAAGATAAGATTGTGGATAATTATATTTTTATCAAAATATCCCCAGCCCTTTTTAAAGTCTCCTCTTTTTTAGCAAAACAAAATCTCAAATTTTTTTCATCTATTTTTGAAAAAGAAAATCCAGAAACTGGAATACTTGCAACACCATTTATTTTTATCAAATTTTCAGCCATTTCATTATCAGATATTTTGGATATTTTTGAGTAGTTTAGAAGTTGGAAATAAGTTCCTTTACAAGGAACTGACTCAAATCGAGAAGCAGCAATTATTTCTAAAAAAAGATCTCTTTTTTGTTGATAAAAATCATTCAATTTTAAAAAATTTTCTTCTTTTTCTATATAATCTGAAATAGCTAACTGCAATGGATGATTACATGAAAATACATTAAACTGATGAACCTTTCTTATTTCAATCATCAAATCTTTTGGAGCTAATACATATCCTAATCTCCATCCTGTAATATGAAAAGTTTTTCCGAATGAAAATGTAGCAATAGATCTTTTAAATAAATTAGCATATTGACAAACTGAAAAATGACTTTTTCCATCATAAACTAAATGTTCGTATACCTCATCACTAAGTACTAAAAGGTTGTATTTTTCAGCAATTATTTCTAAATCCAGCAAGTCTTGATGACTAAAAATAGATCCAGATGGATTGTGAGGGTTGTTGATAATTATCATTTTTGTTTTTGAGGATATGCTAAGTTCCACTTTTTGCCAATCCACTTTAAAATTCGGAGATTCTAGTTCAATAAAAATAGATTTTCCTTTGTTTAAAGTCACAGCAGGTTCGTAGCAGTCATAACTAGGAGAAAAAATAATTACTTCATCGTCTTTATTGATAAATGCTGAAATTGTTGTGAAAATGGCTTGAGTTGCACCAGAAGTAATGGTTATTTCTTCCTCTTCATCATAATACTTACCATAAAGTTGGAAATGTTTTTCTGAAATAGCTTTCCTAAGCTTAAGTACACCTTGCATTGGGGCGTACTGATGAAAACCTAAGTTTAAATATTTTTTAGATAAATTGATGAGTTCTGGATCAGTATCAAAGTCTGGATAACCTTGAGATAGATTAATAGCATTAAATTGTGCTGACATCAAGGACATTTTTGAGAAAATGTTAGTTCCTATGTGGGGGAGTTTAGATTTGTTTAGTCCGTTCACAAAAAAATTAATCTTTTAAGATTGTTTATCAAGCTTATTGATTTTTAGTCCTAAACTAATGACTTCATTTAAAATGGTGTCTCTCATTGCTTGATTAAATTTAAACTGGTATTCGCCTTTAATTGGAAATTTAATGTTTCTATATAAATAGTGATTGAAGTTGACCATCGCTCCTGACTTATTTCCTGTCCAATGACCATTTTTATCAGTAATAAATATTTGAAAGGTGTCACTCCTTATTTTTCCATTAGGAAATACAATATCAGAAAAAATAAACATGTTAGACCATTTATAATCTGTAGATGTTCTAAGTTGTAAAAAAACATCATGATTATTTACAGTATCATTAATTGGAACTTTAAAATTTACAGTATCTAAAAAAGAGAATTTTGAATTGGGTATATCAACATATTCACTAACTATCGTATTCTTATCAGAGCAACTTATAAGAAAAGCAATAAAGACAATTGCAAATAAAAATTGTGGTTTCATGATTTTATTTAAAGATGTCAAAATTTATTTTCTTAATAATTTATACAGTTGCAAAGATACGTCTAACATTAAAATTTTAGGATTGGCATTCCTTTCTAGATGGTAATAAGCATCATTCATTAAGGTATTTATCTGTGAAATATTTTTGTGATTAATAAACGGTTGAAATTTTTTTAAAAAATTCTCTTCTTCTTCTTTTACTTCTCTTCTTTCAATATAAAAATTACCTAAAATACATTGTCTACTCATTTCTAATGTATAGTTAATAAAATCTTTAATTTGTTCTCTACCCATTTTTGAAAGTTCGTTTACCCAATCAATAGTATCGGCAATATTTCTTGAGTAACATAGTCTCATCCACTTTACAAAAAGAGTCATATTTAACCCTGAATCTCCAGAGTTTAAATGATATACAACAGCTTTATTTAGATTTCCCCCCGATAAATTGGCTATAATGTTTGATTCTGGTTCAGCTATTTGAAAATTCTTCACCATAAAATTTGAGACAGCACTTAATTCCATTTTTGGAACAGCTATGTTTTGTAATCTAGAATATATTGTTGGTAATATTTTGTTCTTGTTTTCAGAAACCAGTATAAAGTAGGTGTTTTCAGCAGGTTCTTCAATTAATTTTAAAAGTTTATTTGATGCTTGCAAATTCATTAATTCTGGCAACCACATGACAAGTATCTTAGGCCCTCCAAAAAAAGATTTAAAATTCATTTTTTTTATGATGGATTGACTTTCTTTAACTCCAATTACACCCTGCTTATTTTCATTTCCCATGGTAGAATACCAAGTTTTTTTACCAATACATTTGAATTTATCTAAGGAAGAGACAAATAATTCTCTCCTGTCATCTGATATTTCTAAATGTTCTGCTTTTGATAAGTGGATTGGAAAAGAAAGGTGTAAATCTGGATGTTGTAATTTTTCATATTTGACACAAGATGAACAACTCTTACATGCGTCATTTTCATTAGGGGTTTCACATAATAAAAGTGCGGAAAAGGAAAGTGCTAATTGTAAATGACCACAACCAGAAGCCCCACTCAAGAGAATAGCATGAGGAACCCTGGATTGTTTAAACAAATCTATTAATTGATTTTTAGTAGAACTTTGATTTCCTAAGTCTGAAAAATACACCTAACAAATGTAATTAAACTTTGATTTAGATAATTACTTTGTTAGTATTTGGTAATTGATCAAGAATATTAGAACGATTTATAGAAGGTAAAACCAAATCTCCTATATTTTTAAGAATGGGATAAACCAACGATGAATTTTTTGTTGTTTTATTTATGATAAGGCTTTGAGAATCCCAACTTTCAATTATAAAAATGATAATGACTAAAAATGATAATATTTTAAACATGCCTAAAACAACTCCTGCAATCTTATTAAGTAATTTTAATTGAACAAAATTGATGAATTTTTCTATGATTTTAGATATAACAGCCCCTACAATTATGGTAGCAAAAAATAAAATTATAAAGCACAAAGTTGAAAGGTATTTTTCCTGAACTTTTTCAACTATAAATGGTTCAACTAAGTCTTGGAAGTGAGTCCCAATCCAGACTCCTGCCACTAGACTAACTATCCCTATTATTTGGGCAACCAATCCTTTTTTAAAACCAGTGTAAGCGCCCCATAATAGTGGTGATAGTAAGATAATATCTAACCAAATCATATTATTAAAAGTAAGGGTTAACTAAAAACTAAAATTTAATAGAGTAAATAGATATTCACAGAATAAAGATTAAAACTATCTTACTATTAAAACTTTAGATTTTGCCTTTGAATATCCGTCTTGAGATGTAGCAAAAAAATAATAAATTCCACTTCCAACTATTTGGTTGTTTCTATCTTTTCCATTCCAAACCGCCTGTCCTCCTTGTGAAAAAATGGTTTGAATTAAAAAGCCACTTGCATCAGTAATTTTAACTTCGGAATTTTTCATCATCCCTGTTACAGCTATGTTTCCTTGATAATCTGGTCTTACTGGGTTTGGATAAACTTGAAGATTTGTAAACTCAATATTGGGAGAGGTGGCAGTAGATTTATATCCTAATATTCCTTTATCAGTTCCTATAAAGAGTTCACCATTTTGATGGTTAATTGCCAAAGAAGTGATTTTATTGCTGTATAGTGGACTATTCTCCTTAGACAATGAATAAATAGTTTGAGTACCATCTTCAGACATTAAAAACAACCCACCTCCATCGGTTGCAATCCATTTTCTATTGGCACCATCAATTTCAATGTCTGTAATTATTTCATTTTGTAAAAGATACTGTAAGGTCCCGTCCACTTCAATTAATATATTTTGGGCATCATAATTGGTTTCATTAAATATTGGGTATGAACTGTAAAATATGGTAGGTCCGTTATCAGTCCCTATCCAAATTTCTCCATCATTATCAATGGCTAAGGTGTTTACATTACCGCTTGGTAAAGAGCCTGATCCAGAACTTGTTCCAATAATTTTGTATTGATCATCGCTCAAATCAAATACAGTTTGATTATAATCATATACAACCAATCCAACATCTTTTACAATCATCCATACATAACCATACTGATCATCCACAATTATATCTGTACATAATTTATCTGCTGCAAGAGGCCCACAATAAAAAGATTGCCACTCTCCTTCATTAGTTTTCACCGAAAGTGGTGAAGTGGTGAAAGAATTAGCAATCCATAAATTTCCCATATTATCATAACAAGTCCCTGCTACACAAACACTGTTACCACTTTGCCCAATCCTAGTTTGTAAAGAGGAATTATAGAAAGAAAATCGGTTTATAAATTGATTGTTATTAAACAATAATAATCCCCCACCAAAAGAAGATGCTACAAACTCATTTTCATTTAATGGATTGGCAGTAACCCACACAATATCTGAAATAGTGTCAATTTCGTCGGCCATTATCGTTGTGTTTATTCTATTGAAATAATTCCAAGAATTGTTAAATTGGTATATTCCATGCCAATTAAATGTCTTATTCCAGTTAGTTCCATAAGTTCTTCCTGCAGCAACATATAATTTATCATTAACAGTCGATAAATGAAAACATTCATTGGTAAATGGTCCCATATAACCTATTAAAGAATTATTTAATGAAAAGTTGTTTTTTAATCGTCTCAACCCTTTGGATTCGTCAGCTATCCAATAGTATCCATTTCCATAAATAACATCATTTGCAGTGATTCCAGGATTCCCATTGTAGGCATAAAAAAAATCTAAAGTATCTAAATTGGAACTGTAGACGGTTACATAAGAATTGGTGCAGGTTATTAGATTTTGATCATCCACTTTAAAATTTCTTAGAGTTTCGTTAGGATAGAATAGGATTGTATCCCAATTGTTATTTTGGTATTTGTAAATAATATTTGTTGAGCCAAATGCAAAAAAATCGTCCTGGAATGATTCTAAATTATTAATACTTGAACCTGTTGGAATATTGAGAGTATTCCAAATACTTGCGTCAGATAAAAAAGAACTGTTTAAAGGAGCCATTTTTATTTCTTCATTTGTTAAAGCATAAATATAATTTTGTGAAATGTGTAGGTCTAAAACAGCTTCTTGAGAACTGTTGTCTCCTATGATGTAAGTATCCTTTATTTCTTCTTTTTCAATATCTACTACCACAATGCCAAAACCCAAGCATACATAAACATATTTGCTATGACTATATAAATTATAAACTGTTTTATCTCCAATGATAGAACTGTTTAAAATGGAAGAAATATTGATCACACTTTCTCCTTTTATTAAATCAATATTACTTGAGCTATAGGCAATTAATAAAGATTGCTGAGATTGATTAGCTACTATTGCTGAAATACCAACTTCACTTAATCCATTAACAGTACTAAGTTTTCTTACTTCATTATTAGAATAATCAAATTCTATAATTGAATAGGGAGTTGAGCCATAGTAGATGTCCCCAATAGAAGCCAGTTGATTTACTTGTGAGTAAGGTAAATGATCTCTCCAGGATTCTACAGAAAAATCTTGTGCATTCAATGTTAAAATAAATGGGCTAAAGAAAATTAAAATGTATGAATACCATTTCATATTATGCAAACTAACTAATTATAAAAATAATTATTGTAAAAAAAACTATTTTTGTGGTAATTGGCTCCGTAGTTCAACTGGATAGAATATCAGATTTCGGCTCTGAGGGTTGAGGGTTCGAATCCTTCCGGGGTCACAAATGGTTAATAATTTTAATTATTTTAATTAAATTAGTTTTTATTTAAAAGCAATTTGATTTCAATCTTTAGTATTATTGAGCCATAATCATGAAAAATTTTATCACTATGCTTACTTTCAATCAGCATTTCATTATTGAACGCACAAGTTCTAAAAAAATAATTTTTAATTAAAAACTCCCTCTAAAATGAAAAAAAATATCTACCTGTTTCTTTTACTAGCTAGTTCTCTAAGTATCAAATCTCAGTGCGATTACATTATCGATATGCAGGATACATATGGGGATGGATGGAATGGTGCTTCAATTGATATGTATATTAATGGAGCCATTGCAACAAATTTTACAATTTCCACAACTCAAGGTGCTTCTGCACAAGATTCTTATTCAACTTATAACGGTGACTCTGTAGAATTTTACTTTAACTCTGGAAATTGGGATACAGAGATCACTTTTCAAATAACTGCTCCTGATGGGTCAAATGTAGGAAGCTATGGCCCTTTTCCAGTCAACACGGGCAATGATCAAAATATTTGGTCAGGTATATCCAATGCTACTTGTACTGCTCCAAGTTGTATTGACCCTTTTTCTGTAAATGCATTCCCTTCTTCCTTTTCTTTGGACTTAAGTTGGAATGCAGGTCAAAATGCAGCTTCCTTCAATATTGATTATGGAGTCTCCGGATATTCTTTTGGAACAGGCAATACTGACACTTCAAATATTAATTCAAAAACTATTTCTAATCTACTATCAAACACTACTTATGATTTTTATATTCAATCCGTTTGTGGAGCTAATGATACAAGTGCATGGGTAGGTCCATTTTCGTTTTCTACCTATCCTAGTTGTGGAGACAGCATAGGTCCCTATTGTTACGATTATGGGTCCTTTACCATACTTACTGCGGAATCAGATAACCCTAACTTAGCAATTGAAGTAAGCATTACAGCTGGTGAAACAGAAATAGGAAATGATTATTTAGAAATATATGATGGTATTGGCACTAACGGAAATTTACTTTACAGTGCTGACGGTGATCATGCTGGAGTAAGTATAATTTCTGGAACAGGAATTTTAACAATGTATATAAATGGCAGTAGTTGGAATTGCTGTTTAGATGGGGGCGGCTATATCCCTATTGAAGCAACATTCAATTGTGTGAATAGCTCGTGCTTACCAGTTAATAATTTAATAGCCAATAATATCTCGTCAACATTTACAAATTTGTCTTGGGTTGCGGGCGGAACAGAGACCTCTTGGGAAATAGAATATGGCGCTGAAGGATTTAATCAAGGCTCTGGAACTTTAGATACTGTATTCTCTAATTCATATTTTTTATCTTCACTAACTTCAAACACAGGATATGATATTTATGTTACTCCACTATGTGATAGTGGAAATACTTCAACACCAAGACTGTTAAATTTCACAACTCTTTTTTCTTGCGGAGACAATTTTGGACCTTACTGCTACGGACCTGGAGATACTACGATTCTTACAGCAATTTCCAGTAATCCAGGAGATTTTTTAAGAATAGACATTACAGCCGGAGAAACAGAACTTTGCTGTGATAATCTTCAAATTTATGATGATATCGGGCCAAATGGAAACCTTTTGTACGATGCAGCGGGAATTCACACAGGTGTTTCTGTAGTTTCTTTCACAGGGATCATCACTTTACATATGGATGGAAACAATTGGTGGAATTGTGAAGATGGTTGGGGTGGCCCTTATATTCCTATTGAATGTTCATTCTCATGCCTCCCTTCAAACCCAGTAGATTTAGAAATGTCCGAAATTACAACCTCAGACGTGATTGCTCCGGGGAATACAAATATTTCTGGGATTGTAACCAACTTTGGTACAAACACTATCAATTCATTTGATATTGTATGGGATGCCGGTTCTGGCCCTCAAACTGAAACTTTTAATATTAGTTTAGGTTTGGGCGACTCATACAATTTTACGCACAATAGCCCTATATCAACTTCCGCTGGACAATCGTCGACTATCAGTGTTGAAGTAATTGCTAATAACGATGCAAATAACGCCAACAATGCATTATCTAAAGTCTTACATACTTATTCGTTTGAGCCAGATAGAAAAGTGGTTTTTGAAAACGCCACCATTTCTAATACTTGGCTAGGTTCTTGGTCTCCAAGGGGGATAGTAAGTTTTGAAATGCTTTCGATGAGCACTTATAAAGATGATGTAGAAATTATTAATGTTCATCACAACTTTGGGGCAGATAGCTCAAACCAAACTTATGATGCTATGTATTATAAAGATTATGCAGATTCTCTTTACAATAACCAATTCGTATCTTTTTCCGGTATTCCAAGATATTTAGTTGATAGAAAAAATACTGGTGTTCACGGTGGAACTTCAATACTACTTGATTTTTTAAGTTACAATTTAGATTTTGGATTTGCGGATATTGAAATTTTAACTAACTATGATTCAATTTCACGAGAATTAACAGCTTCAGCAAACTTAGAATTTGCAACTAATTATGAAAATTTAAATTTGGCTCTTGTTATTACTGAAGATAGTGTTCATAATACTACTGATCCAGGATACATGCAATTTAATGCCTACTTTGGTGGAAATAATGGTCCCATGGCTAGTTCATCTATTGATTTTGAAACTTATGGCAACCCAGTTCCAGCTGTTTTAATGCATTATAAAAATGTTGCCAGAAAAATAATTCCTTCTTTTTCAGGTTCTAACTCAGCACTACCTAGCGCTGTTAAAGCAGATAGCTTATATAATTATACCTTTCCAACATATTCCGTCCCACCAGAATACAACGAGAAAAAATTAAGAGCAATTGTATTATTAATTGATCCATCCAATGGACGAATTTTAAACGCTAACGGAAAAGATATTTTTGAACCCTCAACTCTAAGTATAAATGAACTTAATAGTTCTTATTCCGTGCAAGTTTTCCCTAATCCATCTTCAGGTAAAGCATTTGTTAAATTAAACTTCGATCTAAGCCCTGGTGCTGAATTAATAATGAGTGACCTTTCTGGAAAAATTGTTTATCAGCAATCTTTAAATTCTTCAAATAAAAATAGGGTTTATGAAATAAATAAAACGGGTATTAACAGCGGAATTTATATTCTTAGCTTGAAGAACAATAATAATATCTTAAATAAAAAACTTGTTTTTGATTAAAAATTAAAAAGCTGTAATTTTTTTACTTTTTAAAATTTTGCCATTATAATCAACTCTTACGATGAAAGTCCCTGTTGGGAGATTTACGTCTATTGTAGAATTTTTGTTTGATAATAATTTTTCACTTATTAAAGTTCCTAGAATATTATAAATTTTAAAAT
>CENJ01041847.1_pt1 | contig 17273 bp, 16 predicted proteins | sample 356161 | NCBI WGS metagenome assembly CENJ01 (sample SAMEA2619531, study PRJEB7988) | marine metagenome | biome: marine biome (ENVO:00000447); feature: surface water layer (ENVO:00002042); material: "saline water (ENVO:00002010), including plankton (ENVO:xxxxxxxx)" | depth 5 m
GGACGCATATTATATGTTCACGGTCACGCAATCAGTTGAAAATACCGGCGAGACAGCTTTCAATCTTTTTCCATATGGACGCATTACGCGCCTAGGCGCAGTGCCGGATGCACCAATCTTTGTCCTGCATGAAGGCGGCATTGGGGTCTTTGGAGCAGAGCACGGGTCGGAAGAAATTAGCTATGGCGATCTGAGAGAAGACCCTGCCTTTGACATGACAACAACAGGTGGCTGGCTTGGTTTAACAGACAAATACTGGGCAACAGCTCTGATCCCGCCACAGAATGAAATTTTCAGAGGGCGCCTGACAGGCAGCCAAAACGCTAAGGGTGATGCCTATAAAGCGCTGTATTCTCTAGCTCCCAAACAGCTTGCACCGGGCGGACAAATTGAAACAACAGGTCGCCTCTTTGCAGGTGCAAAACAGGTTAAGCTAATCGACAACTACAATAATCAGGACATTATGAAATTTGACCTGATGATTGATTGGGGTTGGTTCTACTTCCTGACCAAACCTATGTTTAAACTACTTGCCTTATTCTATGATATTTTTGGCAATTACGGCGTATCCATTTTGATTGTGACGGTTCTGATTAAGTTGGCATTCTTTCCATTGGCAAATAAGTCATATGTCACAATGGCAAAAATGAAAAAGCTTCAACCGGAAATGATGCGTATCCGCGATGTCTATGCGGATGATAAAATGCAGCAACAGCAGGAAATGATGAAACTCTATAAGGAGGAGCAACTCAACCCGCTTGCGGGATGCTTACCGATTTTGATTCAAATTCCGGTCTTTTTCTCAATTTACAAAGTCCTGTTTGTCACCATTGATATGCGGCATCAACCTTTCTTTGGCTGGATTAACGACCTTTCTGCGCCGGATCCAACTTCTCTGTTTAATCTATTTGGAGTGATACCCTGGGATCCTCCACAATTCTTGATGATTGGCATCTGGCCGATTATTATGGGTCTGACCATGTTTGTTCAGATGCAAATGAACCCGCCTGCACCTGACCCCGTACAACGACGTGTGTTCCAACTTATGCCAATTATGTTTACCTTCCTGCTCGCAAGCTTTCCTGCAGGCTTGGTCATTTACTGGGCATGGAACAACTTTCTGTCACTCATGCAGCAGGGTGTTATAATGAGCCGGCACGGTGCTAGCATCGAGTTGTTGCCCAATTTAGGTTTTGGCAAAAATAAAAAAAGCGGGGGCGATGATGCCGGATCAGGAAATCAATCCGGCTGAAGCCGAAAGACTTGCCGCAGGTCGGTGGTTATTTGCGCAACCCTGTAACTTCAAATTTGGTGTTGTCGATGTCAGCGGTCTGCCAAATGCCGACCTTACTGAAATAGCTTTTGCCGGACGTTCCAATGTCGGCAAATCCAGCCTGATTAATGCATTAACCGGACACAAGGCTTTAGCGCGCACTTCCTCCACACCTGGACGCACGCAGGAATTAAATTTTTTTACGCTCGCCGAACGTGATGAAATTATTAACGAAGCCGGCCATGCGCTATGGATGGTGGATATGCCGGGCTATGGCTATGCCAAGGAGTCAAAATCTAAAATCGCGGCTTGGAACAAACTCCTTAGAAGTTATCTGCGCGGGCGGATGAATTTACGGCGCGTGTTTGTTTTGATCGACGCGAGACACGGCCTAAAGTCAAATGATATTGATATTCTGAATTTACTCGACGAAGCGGCAGTGTCTTATCAGATTGTGTTAACTAAAGCGGATAAACCCAAACAAGATGCGTTGGCAGCGACACTTCAAACGATGCAAACCGCGCTTGCAAAAAGGCCGGCGGCACACCCTGAGATGATTGCCACCTCGGCGGTCAAAGGCCACGGCATTAATTTGCTTCAAGCCGAGATTGCCGGGCTGGTTGATTTGCCCGCAATAGGGTATAAAGCCTAATCAATCAGGAAACGATGACATGGCACCTAGAAAGTCCACACAGAGTAAAACAAAGCTGAGCAAAACAACGCAACGTAACTCCACAACCTCAAAATCGGGGAAGCATGCCGATTGGTTGGAGAAAGCGCATGTGCTGACAGAAGCCCTGCCCTTCATGCAACTCTATGATAAAAAAACCGTCGTCATTAAATATGGCGGACATGCCATGGGTGACCCTGAACTTTCAGCGGCTTTTGCCCGCGATGTTGTTCTGCTGAAACAGGCCGGCATTAATCCGGTTGTGGTGCATGGTGGAGGCCCGCAAATCGCTGAAATGCTTCAAAGACTGGGCATGAAAAGTAAATTTGCAGGTGGCCTAAGAGTAACAGACGGGAAAACGATGGAAGTTGTCGAGATGGTACTCGCAGGTTCTATTAATAAACAGATTGTTACGGCGCTCAATCAGGCCGGTGGGAGAGCCATTGGCCTGTCCGGTAAAGATGGTAATTTGTTGGTCGCCAAGAAAACAAAAGCCAAAACCCGTGATCCTGACAGTAATATTGAAAAGGTGATTGATATCGGCTTTGCAGGAGAGCCTGAAAAGGTAAACCCTGAAGTGCTGTATGACCTCGCCAGATCTGATGCGATTCCGGTAATTGCACCTGTTGCAACATCCCGGAGCGGCCAGACCTTCAATGTTAATGCCGATACAGCAGCAGGGGCTATTGCCGCCGCTATTGAAGCGGAAAGATTACTCATGTTAACCGATGTGGCCGGTGTGCTGGATAAAAAAGGTGCGTTGATTGAACACCTCACTTTGCGTCAGGCCAATGCACTTATCAAAAACGGTACAGCCGTTGGCGGCATGATACCTAAGCTGGGCACCGCAATTTCAGCTCGGAAAAACGGTGTGGAAGCTGTAGCGATTCTTGATGGCCGGATCCCGCATGCTATTCTTTTGGAGCTTTTCACAGCCCTTGGGGCTGGTACACTCGTTTCTTGAAGGCACAGCTGAGATGGTTATCCGTGTAAAAAGTCGTGGCATGTGGGGCAGCACTATTCTGGTCGCTTGGGCCCTGTTTGCGTGTGTGTTGGCAAATATCTTTAGCTTAAATTCAGCTACCGCAGAAACCGTCAAATTGTGTAACTACACCAGCTATGTGCTGGAAGCAGCCACCGCAGTACAAGATGGCAATGCGAGCCAGAGCAAAGGCTGGGTTAAAATGTTCCCCGGTAAATGTGAAGCGGCACCGCAAGCACCCTCAAGCGGCGCTGAATTATTCGTCTATGCAAGATCTTTAAAAGTGCATGCGGGGGATGTTCAAAACTTTACGGGCGCCGAGCGTTTTTGTATCCGCAATGACACAAATTTTGACATAAATGGCCGCCGCGAATGCAGAAAGCGTGGCTATGTAGCTGCGGATTTCTCTCCTGCGGAGTATTCAAGCAAGAAGAACCAGATTTTCTTTTCGGAGTCCTATAATTTCAACCGGAAACAAGCGCAAGTTGCTGGGGCGCAAAGATTACTATCCGATATCGGTTATGAAATTGGTGTTATTGACGGTTTTGCCGGACGTCGCACACGAGACTCACTCAAAGATTTTCAAAATAAGAATGACCTCAAACAGAGCAAAACAATTACACAAAGCCTTCTCGCCAAACTATTTGAAGAGGCAGAAGAAACAAGCAAGACGCGCGGTCTCCAACTTTGCAATGACACGCCCCATCTTGTCTGGTCGGCGATTGGATTTGTCAGCAAAGATAATTTCACCACTCAGGGCTGGCTTAAAATTCCCTCCGATGAGTGTATTAGAGCCATCAATAAATCATTGCTGGACCGATATTATTTTGTTTATGCGGAAGCTGTCGATAAACAAGGAAAGCCGCTTTTACAAGGTGGCAAGCCACTCATCTGGGGCGGGACATTTAATCTGTGCACCAAACCGACACGCTTCACAATTGAAGGGCGGAATGAATGCGCCGAAAAAGGTTTCGACAAAACCGGCTTTATGAAAATTGACACCGGTAAAGAACAGAAATGGATTATGCGTTTTGAGTAATAAGTCTTCCCCTACACCAATTATAGGAGCCCAAACCGTCTATCTGTTTGACCTCGACAACACGCTGTACCCGCCTGAAAAGAATTTATTCGCTCATGTAGATGTGCGCATGACTGCATTCATTGAAGAAAAACTTGGGCTGACACATGATGAGGCGTTTTTTATCCAGAAAAAATATTGGAAGGAATATGGCACGACCCTGTCAGGCCTGATGCAATTCCACGGACTGGAACCGGACGAGTTTCTCGATTTTGTGCATGACATTGATGTCTCACCGCTTGCGCCGGACCCTGAGCTTTCCTCCGCGCTCGACAATCTCCCAGGTAAAAAATATATTTTCACCAATGGCACACAAAAACATGCTGAAAGAGTAAGCGATCGCCTTGGCGTCTTGCATCATTTTGATGATATTTTCGATATCCGCGCGGCGGACTATGTTCCAAAGCCCGACAAGAATGTTTATCACAAGTTAATTGCCAATTATGGCATCAACCCGGATGAAACTATTTTTTTTGAGGATATGGCGCGTAATTTGTTACCTGCGCATGAGTTGGGCATGACGACTGTTTGGTTGAAACCCAAATTATCAGATGATGCACCGCAACATGCCAAAATCGGGCATGAAGGCGCTGATGGCGGGCACATACATTATGAAATAGATAATCTGGTGGATTTTCTGTCCCTCATGAACGGAAAGTGATAAAACGTCACATGAATGGCAGAATGCTTGACTGAACCGCAAGGATAATTAGGTTCATTTCAAGATTTTCAATATGAGATTGTGAATGGAGACGGCTATGGCTGGCGCTTACGAAGAAATAGAAAAAATTATCAATTCAGCTTTTGAGAACCCTGATGATATCTCGCCCGACATGACCGGCGAGAAGAGAGACGCAATTGAAGCGGCTATGTCTTTTTTAGATAATGGCACCTTGCGCGTTGCAGAAAAAAATGAAAGCGGCTGGCATGTCAACCAGTGGTTAAAAAAAGCTGTCCTCTTGTCATTCCGTCTCAATAATATGACGACCATCGCCCATGGCCCCGGCTCGGCAAGCTGGTGGGACAAAGTCCCGTCGAAATTTGATGGCTGGGGCGCAGACGATTTTTCATCTGCAGGCTTCCGAGCCGTACCAAATTGTGTGGTCAGGCGCGGCGCTTACATCGCTCCAAATGTTGTCCTGATGCCCAGTTTTGTAAATCTCGGCGCTTATGTTGATGAAGGCACTATGGTCGACACCTGGGCAACGGTCGGTTCTTGTGCCCAAATAGGCAAGAATGTTCATATATCAGGTGGTGCAGGCATAGGCGGTGTGTTGGAACCTCTACAAGCCAACCCGACAATTATTGAAGATAATTGCTTTATCGGCGCACGCTCCGAAGTTGCGGAAGGTGTTATTGTCCGTGAGGGCGCGGTGTTGTCCATGGGTGTATTTTTATCGGCATCGACAAAAATCGTTGACCGAGCAAGTGGTGATTTTTCTTATGGGGAAGTTCCCCCTTTCTCAGTCGTTGTCCCCGGCATGTTGCCTGACGCTTCCGGCACACCTGGCAAGCCCGGTCTCGCTTGTGCAGTGATTGTGAAAACTGTAGATGCGGGTACACGCGCTAAAACATCCATAAATGAGTTGCTGAGGGACTAATGCAGATTGATCCGGTAAATTTTGCCGCCGAACTGATACGCTGTCCGTCCGTGACGCCTGCTGATGCCGGCGCATTGGATTTACTTGAAAAAGTGCTGACGGATATAGGCTTTACGTGCACGCGCCTTCCTTTTCAAGAACCGGACACGGCCCGTGTGGATAATCTCTATGCACGTATCGGTGACACGGCGCCGCATATCTGCTTTGCCGGTCATACAGATGTTGTCCCTGTCGGCGCCACTGATAGTTGGCAGAAAGACCCGTTTTCCGGCGAGATTTCCGATGACAAATTATGGGGGCGCGGTGCGGCTGATATGAAAGGGGCGATTGCAGCTTTTGTAGCCGCCACAGCAGATTATCTCGCGCAAGAGGGCAAACCCAAAGGGTCAATCAGTCTCTTGATTACCGGCGATGAAGAAGGCCCTTCAGTCAATGGCACAATTAAAATGCTAGATTGGTTAAGCACCCAGCAAGAAGTCATAGATGATTGCATTGTCGGTGAGCCAACCAACCCCGAAACATTGGGCGAAATGATTAAAATCGGGCGTCGTGGCAGTGTGAATACTACAATTACCGTTGAAGGTATTCAGGGCCATGTCGCCTATCCACATCGCGCGGCGAACCCTGTTCCGCATCTTGTCCAATTATTGGAGAGGTTAATCGCTGCAAAACTTGACGATGGGACCCCTCATTTCCAGCCAAGCAATCTGGAACTGACAGGCTTTGATGTAGGCAATGCAGTAACCAATGTCATTCCTGCATTGGCGCAAGCACGTTTTAACATCCGATATAATGATATATGGAATCGCGAGAGCATTACCGACTGGATTAATGAAAACCTCAACACGGCTCATGATGCCTTGAACGATGCTGTTGATGGTGAAAATAAATTCTCGCTCAGTGTGGATATCAATCATTCCGGCGAGGCTTTTTTGACACCGACAGGTGCTTTGAGTGAGTTGGCTGTCAGTGCCGTGGAAAAAACACTGGGTATGACACCTGAATTATCAACAAGTGGCGGCACTTCTGATGCGCGGTTCATTAAAGATCATAGCCGTGTCATTGAGTTTGGTCTTGTCGGCAAGACCATGCACAAGGTGGATGAGCATGTCAGAGTTGATGACATTCGATCTCTGACAAACATCTATCAAGAAATTCTGTCCGGCTATTTTTCATAATCCACAGACATAAAATACAAACCATGTGCAGGTGCAACAGGTGCACAGGCGGCACGGTCTTTGGCCTCAAGTGCGGCAGATAAATTATCTGCTGACCACTTACCTTCCCCAACAAGTTTCAGGGAACCGACCATGGAGCGCACCTGATGGTGGAGAAAACTTCGTGCTGCTGCCCGAACCCGAATCTCACCATCCTCAGCGACCACATCAAGCCGATCAAGCGAACGTTCAGGCGACGCCGCCTGACAATGAGCCGAGCGGAAAGTCGTGAAATCATGACGCCCCGTTAAACGCACCGACGCCTCCTGCATAGCCGCAACGTCCAATTCAACAGGCACCCACCATACCCTCTCGACCATAAGTGTCGGACGCACGCGTCGCGACAGAATACGATATTCATAATGGCGGCGAAGGGCTGAAAAACGGGCATCAAATTCATTATCAACCAACTGGGCAGAAAGCACTGCTACAGGATGAGGCTTCAGATGAAAATTTAATGCCTTAAGGAGAGTTGATGCATCGGTAGATTTCTCAATATCCAGATGTGCAACCTGCCCACGGGCATGAACACCAGTATCCGTGCGGCCCGCACCATTGACATTCACCTCTTCACCACAAAATTTAAACACAGCTTCCGATAAAGCATCCTGCACCGCACCGCCCCCGCGCTGGGTTTGCCAACCACAAAACCGAGTGCCTTCATATTCAATAATGAGTTTGAATCTTTGCGTCATGACAGAAGCGTTCCGGGCTTCAGACCTTTGCCACGTTGAAATTCTTCACCTGCCATAGCCGATTTTCCGGCGCGTTGAAGGTGCACCAATTCCAGCGCACCGAGACCACAAGCAATGATTGGCGTCCCGCTATCAAGGTCCAAAACCTCCCCGGCTTTGTGCTTGGTATCTGATAAGCTCTCTACAGGGCGGGCTGCAAGCACCTTGACACGGTCACCCTCAGCATCAAACCAAGCGCCGGGGAAAGGGGACAGGCCGCGAATAAAGCAATCAAGTTGATCAGCATTCTCTGACCAATTTATCCGGCTTTCCAGTTTGTCAATTTTCTGGGCATAGGTCACACCTGTCTCGCTTTGTTGAATGGGCTGAAGGTTTTCATATTCATTAATTGCTTCAACAATGGTATTGCCACCCAACTCCATGAGCCGGTCGTGCAAATTCGAGGCCGTGTCTGTGTCGTCAATATCAATTTCCCGCCTTAGCAAAACCGGCCCGGTATCCAGACCCGCTTCCATTTGCATGATGCAAATACCCGTTTGCTTATCACCGGCCATAATCGCTCTTTGAATTGGCGCAGCTCCGCGCCATCTTGGCAGTAAGGATGCATGGATATTCCAGCAGCCTTTGTCAGGGGCAGAGAGAACACTTTCAGGTAAAATCAAACCATAAGCCACGACCACCGCCAAATCTGCTTGATGAGATGCAAATGTTGCCACTGTTTCAGGTGACTTAAAATTTTTAGGCGTCAACACATCCAGGCCCAAAACGTCCGCACATTCATGAACTGGGGATAATGTCTCGCTCATACCGCGCCCTTTTTTGGCAGGCGGGCGCGTATAGACGGCACAAATATCATGCCCGGTCTCATGCAAGGCATTAAGGGCCGGCACGGAAAAGTCAGGTGTTCCCATAAAAATCAATCTCATGAAAGAACCTTTGCAAGCCTAAAACACCTGCTTTTATCGGGGCTCAACAACATTAGTTTCTTTGGCTAGCTTTCGGAGTTTTTTGACAATCATGTCGCGTTTTAAACGTGATAAGTGATCCAGAAAAACAACACCGTTAAGATGATCCATTTCATGCTGGATACACGTTGCCAGTAATCCGTCACAATCAAGTTCCTGGGGGTGGCCCTGATAGTCGAGATAAGTAACTTTACAGGCTTGGGGACGTTCAACATCATCATAAAAACCCGGAACGGAGAGGCACCCTTCCTGATAATTACTCATCTCCTCAGACGTCCAGATAATCTCGGGATTCACAAAATATCTGATAGGTTCGTCTTTAAGTTCGGAGAGGTCGTATCTGTCCTCACTTTCGCCATCATCAACTGGGTCACTGGGGGATAAATCCATGACAATGACCCGCTTACTGACACCCACCTGAATGGCCGCCAATCCAATGCCGCTCGCATCATGCATGGTTTCCACCATGTCATCCATAAGTTGCCGTAAATCATCAGTCACCGCCTCAACAGGCTCAGATACTTGCTTCAGTCTGGGGTCCGGCACGGCTATTATAGGTCTTATTGTCATATATCTGAGATACGATGTGCTTCCACCTTCGTCAAGTCATGCTGAGTGAAGTCAGGCTGAATGAAAGCGAATCTGATAAAAAGTTTTCATGAGTATGATGACAGTCACAATTTCAGGTCTTGTGGTTTTTGCTGCCCTTTTGGGAGTGAGTATTGGCCTATTGATGAGACGCAAAGACAATACACCTAACCATCTCGACGTAATGCTTGCCGATATTAATCGTCAGCAATCCGAAATGACGGGACGGCTCAACAGTTTTGCCGAAATGCAAGAGGCCGCCAAAGGCGAAATTAACCGTACATTGTCGGAGCGGCTTGAGAGTGTTTCAAAGAATGTCACCCATACATTGCAGGAGAGCCGTGAAAAAACCTCCAAAACACTAGGTGAACTTGGGGAAAGGCTGTCTCTTATAGATCAGGCACAACAGCAGATAACGGCTCTTTCAGGGCAAGTCGTTGAGCTTCAGCATATTCTTGATAACAAACAGGCACGTGGGGCGTTCGGGGAAGCACAATTGGCAGACATTGTAATAGATGGCTTACCCGAAAGCGCTTATCTTTTCCAGCATACGCTTTCCAACGGCAAGCGGGCTGATTGTCTTATTAACCTTCCCAACCCGCCAGGGCCTGTTGTGGTGGATAGTAAGTTTCCGCTTGAGGCGTATCAAAAATTCAAGCAAGCCGCCGATGAGATTGAACAAAAAGCCGCCTTGCAACAATTCGGACAGGACACACTAAAACATGCTGAGGCAATCCGCGATAAATATATCATTACTGGCGAAACGGCAGATGCTGCGCTGATGTTTTTACCGTCGGAAAGCATTTTCTCCGAATTACATCTGCGTCGTGCCGATATCGTCGATAAGTGCCGTTCCATGAGGGTTTACCCTGTCTCACCCAATACCATGTCGCTGACATTGAATACGGTACGCGCAATTATGAGGGACGTAAAAATGCGCGAACAGGCCAGTATTATTCAAAAAGAAGTGCATGTCATGATTGAGGATGTGGTGCGCCTTAATGACCGTATCACCAAATTGCGTAGTCATTTTGACCAAGCCAATAAAGACATAGAAATGATTGAGACTTCCGGTACAAAAATCTCACGACGCGGCGAGAAAATTACCGCGCTGGAGGTTGAAGAACCAAAAACAGATAAAGAAAATATCAGCGATAATACAGGCGATAAAATAAGCGACCCGGCAGATGATCTGCTGTCGTCGTAATGGGGCTTGCCTTAAAATTCAGTTCTGGACTTCATGGCCTCTGCAAGTGTGCCATCATCCAGATAATCCAATTCCCCACCGACCGGCACGCCATGGGCAAGACGTGAAACTGTAACGTCACAACCTTTGAGCATATCCATAATATAATGCGCGGTGGACTGCCCTTCAACCGTGGCGTTTGTCGCCAGAATAACTTCTTTCACCAATCCCGTGTCACAACGTGTTTTAAGACCGTTAAGGCTCAAATCTTCAGGTCCTACGCCATCCAATGCAGACAAAACACCACCAAGCACATGATATCTTCCCTTGGTCGCTTTAGCGCGTTCCAGCGCCCAAAGATCACCAACATCCTCAACAACACAAATAACACTGTCATCACGGCGCGGGTCGGCACATATGGTACAAGGGTCTGTTGTATCTATTGCTCCGCATGTACTGCATGTAACAATACTGTCACGGGCAGTCTGAAGAGCATCCGCCAAAGGCAAAAGCAGACTTTCACGCTTCCGCACAAGATGTAAAACCGCCCTACGAGCCGACCTCGGGCCAAGCCCAGGCATGCGCGAGAGCAAATTTATCAGGGTTTCAATTTCAGGACCAATCATTACCAATCAAGACCAAACGCTTAAGTCTCATCCTCATCTTCAGGGAATTCTTGACCGTCATGATCGCTCTCTAGATTTTCAGATAGAGATCCTGACAACTCATCCATATTGGTCACACTGACAATTTCTGCACCCGGGAATGCTTCAAGCGCGGCTTTTACCAGAGGGTCATCAGAGGCATTGTCTTTACGTCGTGACGCATCATCATGCGCTTCTTTATAAAGAGTTTCCGCGCCGGCATTCTGTGAGAGGCTGACAACCCATTGAAGCCCGGTCCATTCTTTCAGTGAACGCGACAAAGGGCGAGAGATATCCTCTGCGCCCTCTGCCAAACGATATTCAATCACCCCGGCTTTTTGCTCCGAGGCCGGTTCAAAGCGCACAAGATGAACACCGGTTTCCAAAACTGTTTTAAGTTTTATTTCCCGCATTTGCCCCACCAGCGCGACAAGTTTTTTAAACGTATCCGGGCGAGGCATTATTTGAGGGGCCTCATGGATATGAGGAGATTGTGCAGGATTAATCAGTGTTTCCGCTTGCGGTTCATTTTGAACTAGGCGCTCCGTCACGGGTCCACCGGATGCTTGATGAGAAGCTTGACCACCTGACATGCCAGTCGTCTCAACATTATTTTGGGGTGCCCTAGCGGACTCGCTAGTCGGCGCATTAGTTGAGGGAGTTATTTTGGGGGATTGAGCTTCGCTTTTAGAGGGCGTTGATTTTTGTATCTGCTTTAAAAGTTCCTCCGGTGCAGGTAAATCTGACATATGCGCAAGACGGATTAAAACCATTTCAGCCGCCGCCATCGGATCCGGCGCAGTCATAGACTCCTTATGCCCCTTCAACAGCACTTGCCAGCAACGGGACAAGACCTGAGTGGAAAGCGCATCAGCCGTTTCCTTACTCCGGTGCCGCAACGCCTCTGCCATGGTAATATCATCCATCGCAGACGGGACAAACTTCATGCGTGTCAATCGATAGGTAAGTTCCGCCAAGTCCGCGAGAATAACAATCGGATCTGCTCCCAGATTATATTGCATTTCAAACTCGCCGAGCGCCTCGGGCAATTTGCCCTGCATAACCAAATCAAACAAATCAAAAACTCTGCCGCGATCTGCCAGCCCAAGCATTTGCCGCATCGCATCTGCATCCGGTCCATTGTCAGACTCTCCTTCTGAGCCGTGAGCAAGCGCTCGGTCCAACAGAGATAATGCATCACGCGCCGACCCTTCCGCTGCACGCGCAATCAAGGCAAGGCTTTCCTCTTGGAATGCCGACCCTTCCGCTGCGCAGACCTTATTGAGGAGTTGTAGGGTTTCCTCAATCGTCAAACGTCGCAGGTCAAAACGCTGACAACGGGATAAAACAGTGACCGGCACTTTACGGATTTCAGTGGTCGCAAAAACAAATTTCACATGAGCGGGTGGCTCTTCAAGTGTCTTTAACAGGCCATTGAAAGCCTGAGTCGACAGCATGTGCACCTCATCAATGATAAAAACCTTATACCGCGCTGCGCTTGGACGATATCGGACGTTCTCAATAATTTCACGAATATCATCAATGCCGGTTGCCGAAGCTGCATCCATCTCAATCACATCAACATGACTGCCAGCCATAATATCCAAGCAATGAAACCCCGGCTCCGGCATGTCTACATTGGGCGCATCCGCTTCTGCGGTTTGATAATTCAGCGCCCGCGCCAAAATACGCGCGGTGGTTGTCTTCCCAACCCCACGGACACCTGTCAACATAAAGGCGTGAGCAATACGACCCGTTTCAAAAGCATTGCGGAGGGTTTGCACCATCGCTTCCTGACCGATCATATCGTCAAATATGCGCGGGCGATATTTCCGCGCCAAAACCTCATAGGCCTCTGATTTTAGCGACACATTATTTTCTTCATCAGCTTCAGCAATCAAGCCAAATCCCGGCTCTGTATCCGGGTCGGGTGCTATCGGGGTGATGTCTTCTTCTTGGTCTTGGTCGCTCATATCCGATAGCTTTTCTGTGATGGCTTTGATGATGGCTGAAATGAAAACTAATTAGAAAATCTGAACTTATTAGGATTCACTTTTAGAGTTACTTAAATTTTTCATCTGGATAATTTCCAGATTTGCCAGAAATTTAAGTGAGAGGCTGGACAGGCAACCCGCACCGGGCTCGTTAGGGCTGCTTCCTTCCGGACCTGACCCGGTTGGCGAGGGATGCGTCTGCCGCCAACCTCTCGCAGGTAACATATCATTTTTTCAAAACAGAGGACAAGGCTTGCCATGACATTAGAGTGTTTTTAACCTGTCTAAACATGGTCATTGTGGATAAAGTGGTTTAAGTGAATGTTTAACCGCGCCCGCGAATAACCGTCAGTTCAGGCCTTCTCAGTTAGGCTTTTTGGAGTTCTCAATGCCTCTCACGCACAGATTAAATATGTTTGCCAATAATCCGCTTGATCGTGCCGGGCACTTAAGAACCGATGACGAATGGCTTGCCTCTCAAATAAATGCTCATGATGCCCTATTTGTTCCACTTTGGCGCGGAGATGCTTTGGTATTGCCCGAAGCTGCTGCAGGACAAGGGCGAGATGTGGCGTGGCTCCCCAAAGCCGCTATTTCAGCCTATCTGGATAATGATATTATTTTTTTAGGCCTGAACAGAAATAACGCCCCCCGCTTTGCGGTGGATATCAGCCCATTGGAAGCCCCTGAGCAAACTGTCCCGTTTGACGCATTGTGCCGCGCAGGCGGTGTTTTTGAAAATTTACGCGCCCTCGCCATGGTCGGTGATATGCCACCTACCGAACTGGCAATACTGTCGCAAGCCAAAGGACTGCTTGAATGGCACACCTCTCATGGCTTTTGTTCAAAATGCGGCGCTAAAAGTGTCATCGCAGAAGGTGGTTATAAAAGGAGTTGCCCCGCCTGCGGAGCGGACCATTTCCCCAGAACCGACCCTGTTGTTATTATGTTGCCCTATCTTGACGACAAGTGCCTGCTCGGGAGACAGGCCGGATGGCCGGAAAATCTGTTTTCTGCCCTTGCGGGCTTTATGGAGCCCGGCGAAACAATTGAGGAAGCCGTCGCCCGTGAGACCATGGAAGAAGCAGGCGTCGCAATTAACTCAGTGCAATATCACTCAACTCAACCTTGGCCGTTTCCAAGCTCACTGATGATTGGTTGTCTCGCCGAAGCCGAGAATAACAAAATTACAGTTGATGAAAAAGAACTCGCGGAAGCGCGCTGGTTCAGCGTGGCTGAAATTAAAGACGCTTTTAACGGCACGGCAGAATTTGATATTCCACCCTCATTGGCAATTGCGCATCATCTCATCAAGGCATTTGTTGAGATGAAGGGCTAATGCCCTCGTCACATTGTTCTGCGAAATTCTGCCGCCGGATAGACACCCAGTATATTAAGCTCCGAGCAAAAATAATTTAGCTCATCCAACGCCAATCTGACAGCTTCATCATCCGGATGACCTTCAATGTCCGCGTAAAACTGGGTTGCCATGAAACTGCCTTCAACTTGATAACTTTCAAGTTTTGTCATATTCACCCCATTGGTCGCAAAGCCGCCCAACGCTTTATAAAGCGCGGCAGGAACATTGCGGCACCGGAAGATGAAACTTGTAATGACATCACCGGAATTGGGTTCGGCATCATCAGGTTCGGGTGCCATAACCAGAAACCGTGTGGTGTTATGCTTGGCATCTTCAATATTTTCTTTGAAAATTTGGAGCCCATTAATTTCAGCAGCAAGCGGGCTTGCTATCGCCGCCAGTGTAGGGTTATTCAGCTCGGCAATTTCACGCGCAGAACCGGCTGTATCCGCCGCGACCACAGGCTCAAGGTTGAGTTCATTGATTATATGCCTGCATTGTCCCAGAGCCATTTCATGGCTATGCACATGCGTCAATCCATCAACAGACGCGCCTTCAAGCCCTAAAAGGCAATGTCGTATGCGCATAAAATATTCACCGATAATATAGAGATTATAGCCCGGCAAAAGTCGGTGAATATCCGCAACACGTCCGGCAACAGTATTTTCGACAGGCAAGACGGCCAGAGCGGCGGACCCGTTCTCAACAGCTTTGAACGCACCTTCAAAAGTCGTGCAGGGTAAAACCTCCCTGTCAGGGAAAATATCGTTACAGGCAATATGGGAATTAGCACCCATTTCACCTTGAAAAGCGATTGGTTTATCTTTTTGCGTCATCATTCACCTGTAGGAATACATAATTAGCGCATTAATCTGTACATATATATGTACTTCTTTATGGGCTTATATTCGTGCCTAAATCATACCCGCAAAATTTTACGGGCTATATCCAAATCCTCTTGAGTATCAACACCCAGAGGAACAGTGTCAACGCAGGCCAGACGGATTGTCATTCCCGCTTCCAGTGCGCGTAATTGCTCAAGTTTTTCCCTTTTTTCCAGAGGAGATGGCGGCAAAGTTACAAATCTCTCTAGCGCAGCACGTTGATAACCGTAAATCCCGATATGATGATAATACGGCCCATCACCGGCGGGAGCCGTAGCACGGGTAAAATACAACGCCCGCCCTACTTTAGAACTACTAGAAACCGCTTCGTCCCAACTCATAATAGCCTTTACAACATTCGGATTACCAATTTCGCTGGAATCTGTAATTTCAGCTACAAGACTCGACATGTCTGACCCGTCCTGCAACAAGGCAGCGGTTTTTTCAATAAGTTCGGGTGCCAATGTCGGTAAATCTCCCTGCACATTAATAACGTGCTCTATTGAAACGCCATCCTGTTTCTCAATTTCCAGTAAAGCACTGAAAACCCGATCAGAACCTGAAGGTAAATCAGGGTCAGTTAATACCACCCGACCACCAACTGACTGCATCACATCAACAATTTCAGTATCCCCAGCTGCAACAATCACTTGATCTGCAGACCCGACAGCCGCCACGACACGTTCCCAAACATGCACAATCATTGGGCGACCATGAATATCCGCCAGTGGCTTATTCGGTAATCGTGTCGCCGCAAGTCTTGCAGGTATGGTAACTATTAGTTTCTTACTTATTTCGGACATTTGATAAACTTCGTTTAAATCTCGCACTTCTGAACCCAGCATTGAACTACATTGTGCGACGCTTCGCCGCAAGTTTTTAGCGCGCTAAAGAGGTATTAAATTTACATGCTCTGGTCGGGAATTAAAGGACATTTAGATCGTCATGGATAGCTTTGAACTCAATAAAATTGCCGGCGCCGTTTTCTTCACACTTTTAGTTTATCTTGGTGTGCAGAATTTGGGCGACATCCTGTTTCATATCGAGTCTGCTGATGCCAATGCCTATATTGTTGAAGGCTTGGAAGTTGATGATGTTTCGGCATTAAAAGCATCTGCTGAACCCGAAGTGGACATTTTGGCATTGCTGCAAACTGCTTCAGTCGATAAAGGCGCTAAAGTCGCTAAAAAATGTGTTTCCTGCCATGCCTTTGAAAAAGGCGGAGCAAACAAGATTGGCCCCGCACTTTGGGGTATTGTAAATCGTGATGTTGCCAGCGTTGATGGCTTTGGTTATTCCGGTACACTCAACGAGATGGCGGGAGATTGGGATTATAATGCCCTGAACGGTTTCCTCGAAAATCCCAAAAAATATGCTGCTGGCACTAAAATGGCCTTTGCCGGACTCAGAAAACCACAAGATCGCGCGGCAATAATTGCCTATCTGAACGCACAGGGCGACACACCAACAGATTTTACCGCTGGATACACGCCACCAGCCGCTGAACCAGAAAGTGTTCCTGCTGAAGAACCTGCGGCGGAAACCCAGATTGAAGAAATTCCTGCATCACAAGATGAATCTCAAGATGAGCCCGTTGCTGAGGCAACTGAAGACATGTTTTCAGATTTGGTAGCCGATACGCCGTCAGAATAATTCGTCATCTCTCTTGTTGATGGCTCTTTCCCCACTTGCTGATGGTTCTTTTTGGCCTTAGCTTATGCAAATGTTTAGTTCTTCAAAAAAGCTTCTTGCCGCCTTCAGTTTTCTCATCCTAACCTTTCAAGCTGTCATAACACCCACTTATGCAGATGCGCCTCGTCACGCACTGTCTTTGTTTGGTGACCCGAAATATGAACAGGGCTTTGCCCATTTTGATTATGTTAACCCAGATGCGCCCAAGGGAGGCGAGGTTCGCGAAGCGGCCTATGGCAGCTTTGACAGCTTCAACCCTTATATTCTAAAAGGTACGCCCGCTCAGGGGCTTGGCCTGATTTATGACACACTGACAGCATCAAGCCTTGATGAACCCGGCACACAATATGCCTTACTGGCAAAATCAATGGTGCATCCCGATGATTTCGCGTCCGTGACATTCACCCTTGATGAGCGTGCGCGGTTTCATGACGGTGTCAGCGT
>CENJ01126318.1_pt1 | contig 17270 bp, 17 predicted proteins | sample 356161 | NCBI WGS metagenome assembly CENJ01 (sample SAMEA2619531, study PRJEB7988) | marine metagenome | biome: marine biome (ENVO:00000447); feature: surface water layer (ENVO:00002042); material: "saline water (ENVO:00002010), including plankton (ENVO:xxxxxxxx)" | depth 5 m
CCGCATTTAAGGAGAGCGCGTGATGTGTGATCACGATGTGTCCACGCACGAAAAAGACGAGACCGAAGTGAAGGTGAAAGAAGGTATCGATCAGGGAACGGTCGACGCAGCGCGCGCACTTGAGTCGAAGAATTACTCTGCGGGTTTCTCGACAGAGATCGAACAGGAGTTCGCGCCGAAGGGGCTGAACGAAGACATTGTTCGCTTCATCTCTGAGAAGAAAGAAGAGCCTGAGTGGATGCTGGAATGGCGCCTCAAGGCCTTTGAACGCTGGAAACAGATGAAAGAGCCCGATTGGGCGAAAGTGAACTACCCGAAGATTGACTATCAGGACATCTACTATTGGGCCGCGCCGAAGACTGGCGCGAAATATGAATCCATAGACGACGTTCCTGAAGAGATCCTCGAAACGTATAAAAAGCTCGGTATTCCACTTCGTGAGGCCGAGGTTCTTCTGGGCGTTGAGGGCGCGGCTGAGTCGGCCGCCGAAGCACGAACAGACAAGCCGAAGGTCGCTGTAGACGCGGTCTTTGACTCGGTATCTGTCGCGACGACCTTCCAGAAAGAGCTCAAAGAAGCCGGCGTGATTTTCATGTCGATTTCCGAAGCTGTGAAGGAATATCCTGAGCTGGTGAAGAAGTATCTCGGCACTGTCGTTCCACAGTCTGACAACTTTTTTGCGACGCTAAACTGCGCGGTCTTCTCGGATGGTACATTTGTGTACGTCCCGAAAGGTGTGCGCTGCCCTATGGAGCTGTCCACTTATTTCCGGATGAACGCGCAAGGCACGGGCCAGTTTGAGCGTACGCTGATTGTCGCCGACGAAGGCGCATACGTGTCTTATCTCGAAGGCTGTACGGCCCCGATGCGCGATGAGAACCAGCTTCACGCTGCAGTCGTAGAGCTTGTGGCTATGGACGACGCCGAGATTAAATACTCGACGGTTCAGAACTGGTGGCCGGGCGATGAAAACGGCAAGGGCGGTGTCTATAACTTCGTGACGAAGCGCGGTGACTGCCGCGGCGCGCGGTCCAAAATCTCGTGGACACAAGTTGAGACCGGTTCTGCCGTTACCTGGAAATACCCGAGCTGTATTCTTCGCGGTGACGACAGCGTCGGCGAATTTTATTCGATTGCTGTTACGAACGGTCGTCAGCAAGCCGATACAGGCACGAAAATGCTTCATCTGGGCAAGCGTACGAAGTCCCGGATTATCTCCAAGGGGATCTCTGCCGGTAAGTCTGATCAGACCTATCGCGGTCTTGTGTCCGTTCACAAGAAAGCAGAAAGCGCGCGCAATTTCACTCAGTGTGACTCGCTGCTGATTGGCGATAACTGCGGCGCGCACACAGTCCCTTATGTAGAGACACGTCGCGCAGACGCCCAGCTTGAGCATGAGGCGACGACAACCAAGCTGTCCGAAGACCAGCTCTTCTATGCGCGCCAGCGCGGTCTCGATGAAGAAGCAGCCGTCGCATTGCTGGTGAATGGCTTTGTTCGAGACGTTATTCAGCAGCTGCCTATGGAGTTCGCAGTTGAGGCGCAAAGCCTCCTACAGGTTAGCCTTGAGGGGAGCGTTGGCTAATGTCTCAATTCTGGTTCAAGAAGCGCACGAGCGTTACGGATTTCGGCCGACCGGCCAATTGGAAAGGCTGGGCCGCAGTCATCCTGTTCATATTCATTTTTGCGCTGATTATGCAGATGATCGGCGCCTGGGCTTTTGGTGGTTTTGCGCCAGCTGTCACCGGCGTCTGGCTCTTTGCGATGCTGTTCGTGCTGTTCGGCGCATTCCTCAAAATTTGTAATCAGTTCTCGCCTCCGGCGGATGAGGCTTAGAAAGTAAGTTACCCATGCTGAAAATTGAAAATCTTACGGCGACTGTCGGCGAAGACGACGAAACGAAAGAGATCATCAAGGGCTTGACGCTTGAAGTGCCTGCCGGTGAGGTCCATGCGATTATGGGCCCGAACGGCGCAGGTAAGTCGACTATGTCTTACGTTCTGACAGGCCGTGACGGCTATGAAGTGACAGGTGGTTCGGCGACCCTCAATGGCGACCACATTCTGGACATGGAGCCGGAAGAGCGCGCTGCGGCGGGCCTGTTTCTCTCCTTCCAGTATCCGGTTGAAATTCCGGGCGTTCCTGTCATGACATTCGTCCGGACCGCGATGAACTCACAACGTAAACTGCGTGGTGAAGAAGAAATCTCTGCCGCAGATTTTCTCAAGAAATCCAGAGCGGTCGCTGCTAAACTTAAGCTGACGCCGGAAATGTTGAAGCGTCCCGTGAATGTGGGCTTCTCCGGCGGTGAAAAGAAGCGTCTGGAAATCTTCCAGATGATGATGCTGGAGCCAGGTTTCCTCATTCTCGATGAGACGGACTCAGGTCTCGATATCGATGCCCTTCGCATCGTGTCTGATGGCGTCAATGAACTCCGTTCGCCTGATCGTGGAATGCTGGTCATCACGCACTATCAGCGTCTTCTTGATCACATTCAGCCAGATAAGGTGCATGTGCTTGCGAACGGTAAGATTATTGCGACGGGTGGACCAGAGCTCGCGCTCCGTCTCGAGAAAGAGGGCTATGATGGCGTTCTTTCGGAGGCTGCCTGATGGCTGCTCTGAAAGACCTATTTCCAAACCCCAATGCAGCAGAGCTTGAACTGGCAGGCCTCTATGCCGGTTTGAAGGCGAACCCGCAGCGTGAACGCAATTTCGAAGCGTTTGCGCAAACCGGTCTGCCGCATACACGGGTTGAAGCCTGGAAATATTCTGATTTGCGCAACGCCGTTCAAATACTGCCTGAGGCTGGTATTGAACCGGAGATGACTTCCGCTTCCGCTTTCGCGTCTGCGGATGCGACGGTTATCGAAATTGGCGCCGGTGTTCCGAAACTGCCGAAAGGCATGCGTGTTGCTTCTGAAGAAAATTTGACAGCGCTTGGCGGCGCTGAAGATTTGCCTGTTGCCGCTCTTGGAGCAGCTTTGGCGCGGGCAGGGCAATCGCTGCTGATAGAGGTGACGCAGAGCCCGGAGAAGCCCGTCCATCTGGTGTTTGATACTGCCTCTGCGAATGCCTTTCAGCGTGTCAGCTTCGTAGTTCGTAAGGGCGTTCAGTTTTCCGTTCTGGAAAGCCATATCCGTTCTGGCGGGTTTTCCAGCATTGTTCTGGAATACAGTGTCGAAGCGGGTGCCTCGCTCGAACGCTTCATTTACCAGAAGGCGGACACGTCCGCGGTTCAGGTTGCGACCTGTATTATCCACCTCGCCGATGATACCAGCCTGTCTCAAGCAGGCATTGGCTTTGGGGCCAAGCTCGCGCGTATGGAAACTCAGGTCTACCACCACGGTGAGAACGCTAAGGCCAGCATCAACGGCGCATATCTGGTAGGCGATGGATACCATCTCGATCAGACGAGCCTCGTGCGTCATGCGCAACCTTACTGTGAGACAGAGCAGCTTGTTAAAGGTGCCGTTATGGACGGTGGCCGGGCCGTGTTTCAGGGCAAGTTCTTTGTAGCGAAGAAGGCGCAGAAGACGGCGGCTCAAATGGCGCATAACGCACTCATTCTTGAGAATGGCGGCGAAGTGAACGCAAAGCCTGAGCTTGAAATCTACGCAGATGATGTCGAGTGCGCGCACGGCAACACAGTCGGCGCGCTGGACGAGACGGCGCTGTTCTATATGCGCCAGCGCGGCATTCCCGAAACGCAGGCGCGCGCGCTGCTGACGCGGGCTTTCATCGGTGAAGCACTGGATGACATGCCGGAAGCGCTTGGCGAAATTCTGATGGAAGAGGCTGGAGCATGGCTGACGGAGCGACTGTGACCCGCAAGTTCGATATCGACGCCATTCGAGCCGAATTTCCGATTCTGTCTCGAGACGTGAATGGCAAGCCTCTTGTTTATCTCGACAGCGCGGCGTCGGCTCAGAAGCCTCAGGCCGTTATAGATTGTTTTACGAACCAGATGAGTCATGCCTATGCCAATGTGCATCGGGGGCTCCACACGCTGGCGAACGAAACAACATCTGCGATGGAAGATGCGCGTGAAGACGCACGTCGTTTCCTGAACGCGTCTGATGTGCACGAAATCGTCTTCACCAAAGGTGCAACCGAGGGGATCAACCTTGTTGCGAATGGCATTGCCGGGCAGATCGAGCCGGGCGACGAGATTATTTTGTCGGTCATGGAGCACCATGCGAACATAATTCCATGGCACTTTCTGAGAGAGCGTCATGGAGCTGTCCTGAAATGGATTCCGGTACTGGAAGACGGTCAGCTCGACATGGATGCCTATGAGGCAGCATTCAGCGGTAAAACGCGTTTTGTCGCGATGACACACATGTCGAACGTGCTTGGTACGGCAACCGATGCGAAGCGGATTACCGATTTAGCGCATGCACGCGGCGTTCAGGTTCTGCTCGATGGATGTCAGGGCGCGGTTCACCTGACCGTGGACGTTCAGGACCTGGATGTCGATTTCTATGTCTTTGCGCCTCACAAGCTGTACGGCCCTTCGGGCGTGGGCGTGCTTTACGGTAAGCGTAAAGCGCTGGAGGCTCTACGCCCTTATCAGGGCGGCGGTGAAATGATCGAAACCGTCACAATGGATGGTGCGACTTACGGGGAAATCCCTCATAAGTTCGAAGCGGGCACGCCGCCCATTCTGGAGATTATCGCGCTTGGTGCGGCCATTCGTTGGTATGAGCAATTTGATCGCGCTGAAGTTCAACGGCATGAAAAGGCGCTGTATGAGCGCGCGTTTGATGCTGTACGCCAGATCAACAATCTAACGGTTCATGGCACGACACCGGAAAAGGGTAGCGTGCTGACCTTCTCCGTTGATGGCGCGCACCCGCACGATATCGCACAAATTCTTGACAAATATGGTGTGGCAATTAGAGCCGGTCACCATTGTGCTCAGCCATTGATGACCCATTTAGGGGTAAGCGCCACGGCGCGGGCGAGCTTTGGAATTTATAACACGGCTGAAGAAGTCGATACGTTCGTAGAAGCGCTGTCGAAAACGCTGAGAATGCTGGGTTAGGATGTCTTATGACTAGTGAAACTGCCGATCGCGATCTTATTGATGTTTCTGGCAAGGCCGACCGTCCGGCTGAAGCGGACAAGCCATCTGCGATTCCAGAGGCGGAACTTCTGCGTCTAACCGACGATCTGATCTCTGCTTTCAAGACTGTTTTCGATCCGGAAATCCCTGTCGATATTTACGAGCTCGGACTGATCTATACGGTCGATATCGATGATGATCGCAATGTTCAGATCGATATGACGTTGACTGCGCCCGGCTGCCCTGTTGCAGGCGATATGCCTGGATGGGTGGAAAACGCAGCGCGTACCGTCAAGGGCATCAATGATGTAAACGTTGATCTCGTCTTTGACCCACCATGGGATACATCACGTATGTCCGACGAGGCGCGTCTCGCCTTGAATATGCTCTGATCCATCACGATCTGAGTCCGGAAGGAGAGGTTATATGGCCCGTCGACCACGTCCAAAACTTGTTACGCTGACTGACGCTGCTGCTAAGCGCGTTCGCGAGATTATGGAAAACAAGGGTAGCGGCTTCCTGCGTGTTGGCGTCAAGAATGGCGGGTGCGCGGGTATGGAATACATAATGGACTATGCCGACGCTCCAGAACCGTTTGACGAGGTTGTTGAGGATAATGGTGTCAAAATCCTCGTAGACGCCAAAGCCGTTCTCTTTCTGCTTGGCTCTGTCGTTGATTATGAGATCACACCGCTGCACGCAAAGTTCGTGTTCAATAATCCTAACCAGACCGACGCCTGTGGCTGCGGCGAGAGCGTAACAATTATTCCTGCGATTGCTGACGCAGAATAAGAAACGGCCTCGTCGAAACGAGGCCGGTATTGGAGGGATAAACTGTATAGTTTATCCGCGACCTGTTGTTGGACAGCTCTGGACGAATGTTGAAAACGCGTCGCTTGTTTCAGGGAAGGTAAGCGACATCGGCTCCATTTGGTTGAAGTCCAAGACGATCTCTTCGTTGTGGTTGACTCCGTTAAGCATGGTCACGATGGTTGATAGGTCATCGGTTGTCAGCGTGGAAGCACGTCGACGATGAGACCAGCGATCTTCTATAGTTTGGTCGCCGACAGTGAGATTGCCCGTTTTCTGAGATGTGAAGCCACGGCTGAATACAGCCTGATCGACGAGGTCTTCGTCCGGGTCGTAAGCCAGTACGGCTCGCATTCCATTTCCTACGGTACAGACAAAAACGAGTCCTGGTCCCTGCTCGCTGATTGCTGCGAGTGTCCAGTTGTTTGCTGCTTCCAGATCTTCAGAGGCTTCGCCTCCTGCAAATGCGCGCATATCCCAGTCTTCTGCGGTAGCGGTAGCTGACAATGTGCCTGCAATGGAGACCATCGCGATGCTGGCAATAGTAGATTTAATCATGGGGTGTTTCCTCAATTTCGATACAAGACTTAATGCGCATCGATATACAATAAGGATTTTATGATTACCACTATTAAAATATTGAAAATCGGTAATGGTTTGGCTTTGTGGTGTCAGGACGCGTGTCCGGACACCGGATTAGCGAGTTCACCGTTCGCCGGATCGGGTAACAAAACTGTTGGTTTGACGGCGGTATGTCGTCCCTCTGCTACCAGTCTGGCGGTCGCTCTTTCAATGGTGTGAGTTAGTTCGGACATAAAGGCGCTTTTATTCTCACCTGCCTCCATCGGCGGTAAAAACTCCACTATTGCGGTGCCAGGATTCTTTTGGTGGTCTTCCTGGCTCCAATAGAGGCCGATATTCGTTGCGACGGGAACGACAGGCACTTTCATCCCATTCGCCATATGCCAGACACCGGCTTTATATCTGAAATGATAGTCGACCGGAGCGAGGTGTCCTTCCGGATAAATCAGAACTCTGCGACCATCTTCACGGATGCGCTCAAGTCCCTCTGCAAGGGATGCAGCTTTGCGTTCACCGCCGCTACAAGTGTCGATAACAATCGCGCCAAGCTTCTGCAGGATTTTTCCTACGAACGGAAATTTCTCAAGGTGATCGCCCGTGACGAAAGCAATGTTTTCGATTTCCGGATAAATCAGGTAACCATCGCCCCAGCTCTGGTGCTTCGCCGCGATGACAAATGGACCGTCTGGAAGGTTTTCGCGCCCGCGAATTTCATGGCTTACGCCGGCAAAGACCCGGAGGCTCCAGCGCATGCTCTTTACGTAAGAGAGTATAAGCGCACGGACGACTTTATCGCCCGGCAGTATTAAAGCGGGCAGGGTCACCAGCACATACAGGATAGAAAACATCCAGTATGCTACGGAGAACATGAAGGAGCGCATTAGTCGAAATCGCTCAGGCGATACTTAAGGATAGCCATGATCGCAGCGGCCATATCGTCTTTATATTGAGAAAACGGACCCTTCAGACGATTATAGAGCTTGTTCTGACCTGCCTGAGTAATGACGCCTAGGCACATTGCGGAGAGGATTTCGGGATCGCCCTTTGGAATGTGTCCGTTCTCCATCAGATCAGCGATCATGGCTTCTGTAAGAGATACAGGGTCATCTTCTCGGCGGACGTCATTCTTGATGAAGCGATTCAGGAAGAGGAGGTGATAACAGCAGTATTCCCAATCCTCGTCAGCAAGTTCGCAATACGCGCCCACAATGGCACCGACGCGGCTCTTGAGGTCGTTTCCCGCTAGCGCGGCCTCGATAAGCAGGCGCGACAAACGGTCGTGAAGCTGCATGAAGAGTGCTTCAGCTAGCTCTTCTTTGCCCTTATAGTGGCGATATAGTGCCCCTTCGGAAACCCCGGCGCGTTCGGCAATCTGCCGTGTCGTTGCTGCATCAATCCCGTCAGAAATGAAGAGCTCGATGGCTGCACGTTCGATTTTGGGCTTGGCGTTTCTTGTTCTTGTCTGAGTGGGCATAGTAATCTCCATGCTGATCCAGGTAGCACGGATATTCGCTTTATGCAAGTGATTGTTCACTTACAATGGGGCGAGCGCAGAATGCCGGTGGTTCAGCGCCGGTCTATGCGGCGCGTGTTTCTTTCTGGAGTTCAACGCTCACCTGATTACGGCCGGCACGTTTTGCGGCGTAGAGCTGCTCATCCGAGCGGCGGATGAGGGTTGAGCAGGAGTCTTCGTCAATGAGTTCGGCTGCACCGAACGACATGGTGACGTTTCCAAGCGAGTCGCCTGTAGATTTGCGTTTCAGCTTCTTCACTTCGATTGCTTTGCGCATGCGTTCGAGAATGCCGCAGGCTTCTTCAGCAGTCACGCGAGGCATAATGATAGCGAATTCCTCACCACCATAGCGCGCTACAAGGTGATCTTTCAGCGCAAGACGCTCAAGCGTTGCAGCGACGAAGCGAATGACCTGATCGCCTGTCTGGTGGCCCCATGTGTCGTTGAATGATTTGAAGTGGTCGATGTCGCATATCGCAAGCGTGAGCGGGTAACCAAGGTTGCGCGCCTCATGGGTACGGAAGCGCAGCATATTGTCAAACTGTTTGCGGTTTGCGACGCCGGTAAGCGCATCCGTGAGAGCCTCAGTGCGGATTGTCTGTAGGTGTTCACGCAGATCGCTGATTTCTGAAGACGATTCTTCAAGCTTCTTTGTGAGCTCGGCATTCTGTTCAGACATCTGCTGGGTCGCAGACGACAGTTTGGAAACGATTTCGAGAATCTTGTCCGGAGACAGGCTGGATTGCTCGAGCTTCTCAGCGGCATCATCAAGATGACCGGAGAATTCTTCGGTACGATGTCCCGCCTGATTCAGGGCTTGAAGCGCCGCTGTTAGCTCGCTCGCAAGCTTTGCGCCTGTTTGTGCAACGTGAGCGCTGAAACGGCTGGAATTGAAGTATTTGTCGTAGAGAATCTCAGTCTGCTGTTCGTCCAGATGCCCCGTGTCGGAGATGTAAGATTCAATCTCGTTGCGCAGGCCTGGCGTCCAGTCATTCTGGTAGTGCAGCCATAGCTCATAGTTTTGTGGAGACGCGGAGAGTTCGTGATCAATCACGCCATCAACTGCCTGATGGCCTGTCGTACGACCTTTATCGCCGGTGAGTTCACCAATTTTCATAATCGCGTCCCGTTCTAGCAACGATGACGTAATCAAACATAAAAAGGTAAAGGCAAAGAAAAACAGCGTCAGCTTTTTCATCTAAACGCATCGAATTTTCTTAAGATTTAGCCGGTTGGGCCTGTGGGAAGCTTACAGGCCTCCCACTTGAAAAAGCTATCAGATTTAGATCGGGCGTTGCAGAAACGCTGGAACGTGATCACCGAGACCAACCACCGGACCCGCCGGTGCAGGTGGTAGAAGCTCTGAATCGCCGCGCGATTTGTTCCCGCGGCTTTGCTTTTTCTCTTTGTCTTTAGAACTTTCGCGGGATGCTGATTTCTCGCTTCGTTCCGAACGCTCACTGCGTGCTGGGCGCTCGCTACGATCGCTGCGATCATTTCGGTCATTGCGGCGACCACGGGAGCGTGAAGAGCGGCCACCATCTGATGGCAGGGCCTCAAGCTCCTCGGCGAGGCCTTCCGGCATATAGTCTTCTACAGACTTCTCGACCCGCTTTACGACAGCGTCCCAAAGTTTTTCATCCTCCGGGCACACCAGTGTGAAGGATTCGCCTGTGCGACCCGCACGACCTGTGCGGCCGATACGGTGGACGTAATCGTCAGAGTTTGGTGGCGGCGAATAGTTGAAGACATGACCGACAGCTGGAATGTCGAGCCCTCGCGCTGCGACATCGCTGGCGACGAGAAGCTTCAGTTCGCCATTCCTGAATTTGTCCAACGTTTGTGTTCGATAGGCCTGTGGCAGATCACCATGGATTGGTGCAGCATCATGACCATGCTTGGTCAGTGATTTTGCGACAATATCAACCTCGGATTTCCGATTACAGAAAACGATACCGTTTGTGACGTCGCGGCTCTCGATGACGCGACGGATCGCGGTGCGGCGGGCCTTGTGATCGCTGGATTTAAGCGGGATTTTATACTGGGTGATCGTGTCCGCTGTTTGCGCAGGACGGGACACCTCAATGCGCTTCGGATCCGTCTGGAATTGGGCTGCAAGCCGTGCGATTTCAGGCGGCATCGTGGCTGAGAATAGCAATGTCTGACGACGAGGCGGCAGAAGCTTACAGATTTTTTCGATGTCTGGAATGAAGCCCATGTCCAGCATGCGGTCGGCTTCGTCAATGACCAGCATTTCAACGCCAGTAAGAAGCAGCTTGCCGCGTTCGAACTGGTCAATCAGACGACCCGGCGTAGCGATAAGTACGTCAACGCCTTGCATCAGAAGTTTGTCCTGATCGCCGAATGAGACGCCCCCGATCAGAAGCGCCATGGTGAGCTTGTGATTTACGCCGTACTTTTCGAAGTTCTCGGCTACTTGAGCAGCGAGTTCGCGGGTAGGTGCGATGACCAGACTACGCGGCATGCGGGCTTTAGAGCGTCCCTGCGCGAGGCGATCAATCATAGGCAAAACAAAGGCCGCAGTTTTACCTGTACCGGTTTGTGCAATACCCGTGACATCGCGCATGCTGAGCACGCTAGGAATGGCCTGAGCCTGGATCGGTGTAGGTTCGCTATAGCCGGCTGCAGTGACGGCTTTGAGCAGTTCCTCGCTCAATCCAACTTCGTCAAACGTCATCGGGTAAATAAATTCCTTTGTGATTATTGTGATGGGTATACATTATCAATGTTGCCCATCTGCGCGCAAAATACCCGCCAAGTCGTTAAAGTCAAATAAAACGACTGGTTCCTTAGCATAGCGACTGAGATTTTCTGGTAAATCAGATGTCGAGTTCTTCTACGAACTGCGCATTTTCCTGAATAAACTGGAATCTGAGTTCGGCTTTCCGGCCCATCAGTGTTTCGACAAGATCGTCTGGTGCGATCTCTGTATGCTCTGGAATCACGACACGTGCGAGTGTGCGTGTTGCTGGATTCATGGTCGTTTCTTTGAGCTGCGCAGGCATCATCTCACCAAGTCCTTTGAAACGTCCCAGATCGACTTTCTTGTTTTTGAATGTGCTGGCGAGGATTTCATCCTTATGGGCGTCGTCCATCGCATAGACGGTTTTTCCTCCACTCGTCAGACGATAGAGAGGGGGCATGGCAAGGAAGAGGCGGCCGGAGTGAACGAGTTCGGGCATCATGCGATAGAAGAACGTGATGAGAAGGGCCGCAATATGGGCACCGTCCACGTCCGCGTCGGTCATGATAATAACGCGTTCATAGCGAAGTGCACTGAGATCAAACTTTTTCCCCAGGCCGCAGCCCAGCGCGAGCGCGAGATCAGACAGCTCCTGGTTCTTCGACAATTTATCGGCGCTGGCGTTTGCGACGTTGAGGATCTTACCACGCAAAGGCAGAATCGCCTGTGTCGCGCGATTGCGAGCCTGTTTCGCTGAACCACCAGCCGAGTCACCCTCTACGAGAAATATCTCTGTGCCTTCAGGTGAATTGCTTGAACAGTCTGCAAGCTTACCAGGCAGTCGCAGCTTGCGCGTGGCAGACTGGCGGGAGACTTCTTTTTCTTTGCGTCGTTTCAGCCGGTCGTCAGATTGCGCCACGACCCATTCCAAAAGCTTGTCGGCTTCTTTCGGCGATGCTGCGAGCCAGTGGTCGAAACGGTCACGTACCGCATTCTCTACGAGACGAAACGCAGCCGTGGTGGAAAGCTTGTCTTTTGTCTGACCCTGAAACTCGGGGTTTGGAACAAATACTGAGAGCAGGGTGCCGGTTGTGCCAAGCACGTCTTCCGCCGTCACCTGGCTCATTTTCTTATGGCCTTTGAGTTCGCCATAAGCGCGAAGGCCTTTTGTGAGCGCGGAGCGAAGGCCAGCCTCATGCGTGCCGCCCTCGGGTGTCGGGATAGTGTTACAGAAAGACCGGATCTGGCTGTCATGGTCGCCGAAACCGCGGCCGGTCCAGAAGAGGGCCCACTCGACCTTTCCGGATTTGCCGGCATCGACACTGCCGGTGAACGGGTTTTCAGTGATGGTGGACTTATCTTTCAGCCATTCTGAAAGCTGGTCAGCGAGACCATTTGGATAGTGTAGAACGCTTTCTGCAGGCACTGAGCCGTCAGCAGGTAGAAGTTCTGGCGCACAATGCCAACGGATTTCGACGCCGCTTTGCAGATAGGCTTTGGATTTGGCCATCTGATAAAGGCGTTTCGGCTTGAATGCGCAGTTTTCGCCGAAAATCTCCGGGTCCGGTTTAAAGCGTACAGTCGTACCGCGTCGGTTCGGCATTGGTCCGGCGTTCTGAAGTGGTCCGGTCGAGTGCCCACGTTCGAACGATTGTTTATAGAGGGTCTTGTTGCGCGCAACTTCGACTTCTACGCGTTCGGAAAGCGCGTTCACAACCGAGATGCCGACACCGTGCAAACCACCAGCAGTCTCATATGCTTTGGATGAGAATTTACCGCCGGCATGCAGCGTCGTCATAATGACTTCTAGGGCCGACTTATCCGGCATTTTAGGATGCGGGTCGACGGGAATACCGCGGCCGTTATCGGACACGATCAGAAAACCATCTGTGCCAAGCGACACGTCAATCCAGTTCGCATGCCCTGCAACGGCTTCGTCCATGGAGTTATCGAGCACTTCGGCGAATAGGTGGTGCAGAGCACGTTCATCCGTGCCACCAATATACATACCCGGGCGACGGCGAACCGGCTCAAGACCCTCAAGGACTTCGATGTCCTTTGCGGAGTAGGTTTCAGTTTCCTGACGATCGGGATTAGAAGACGTTGACATGTGATAACCATAACTGAGTCGGCGCGCAGAACGACATTTATTCGCCCGAGGAAAGCTCGATGACAACGCCTCTGGGGCACGCTTTGACACTTCCCTGTGGATTGGTGCTGCCAAATCGTATCGCCAAGGCGGCTCTCTCCGAGTTCATGGCAGATTCAGTTGGCGTGCCCTCGGACAACATGATTGCGCTGTATCGACGGTGGGGCGAAGGCGGCGCGGGCCTCATCATAACCGGAAATGTGATGGTTGATCCTCGTTACATCGAGGCGCCGGGAAATGTGGTTCTGAACGGCAAGCTTTCAACGCTGGGCCGATCTCGTTTGCAAGCTATTGCGGAAGCGGGAAAGTCATCGGGAAGTGCTGTTTTGATGCAGCTCTCGCATGCAGGCGCGCTCGCTTCAAAACAAGGATGCGAGCGTCCGGTTGCTCCTAGTTTGCGCCGACGCGGAACACCAGGAACTGGCGCTTTTAAAAGCGCGCCCTGCAGGGCGCTTACGAAAGACGAGATTACGTCCATTGTAGCTCAATTCGTTGCTGCAGCAGAAATGGCGTCTGACACCGGGTTCGACGGTGTCCAAATTCAGTGTGGTCACGGTCACCTGATTTCCCAGTTTTTGTCACCACGGCTGAATAGGCGCACCGATGACTGGGGCGGATCTCTTCATAACAGAGCAAGGGTACTGCTTGAGATTATTGGTGAGCTTCGAGCAAGGCTGCCCGATAACTTTGCGATCAGCGTTAAATTGAACGCTAGTGACTTCATGGAGGATGGTTTCAGCTTTGATGACTGCCTTGGCGTGGTCGAGTGGATGAACGGTGCTGGTGTCGACTTAACAGAGATTTCTGGAGGAAGTCGGGTTCAACCCCAAATGTTCGGGCTGATGCAGCCTGATTTTTATGGAGCAGATGGTAGGCTTGCATCCGGCTATAATGAGACCGGGGCCTATTTTGGTGGCTTCTCTAAAGCAGTGAAAGCTGTCGCGCGTATGCCGGTTCTGGTGACGGGAGGGGTGAGACGGCGGATGGATGCAGAGCGCATCATTTCGCACGGTGTCGCGGATATGGTCGGCTTTGGACGCCCCATGTGTCTGGATGGCAAACTACCGGAGAAACTTCTGTCCGGGGACGTGGACGTAATTGATGACGTGATGCCGGAAGGTTTTGTTTCTGGAGGCCGTTTCGGCTTTGATTCTCGCTATGGATTTATCCGAGACGTCTACTTTGAAGCATTGATCGCGTGGCATTCAATGCAGATGGCAGGCTTGTCCGAAGGTTTGAAGAGTGATGCGGTAGTCGGGCTTTTGTCCGCACTGAGATCATTTCGAAAGTCTCTGAGGGCGACGCGTCAGCGCTAGTCGGCGAGGTCTCTTACGCGCTGTCCACCGGCAGTTCTGCGGTATTGCCAGGACCAGGGGCGCATGGCTGTGCCGACGCGTGATATTAAGGATTGATCACCAGCGCTGTCTGCTGTTGCTGATGCCAACTCGGCTGCAGCAGAGCATGTTTGCAATCCTTCAGAAATCTGGGCGGCATTTTCAGCAAAGGTCTGGGATCGATAGATGAGCCCGGTGTTTGAGCGCCACGCTCCGGAACGGAGATATTCCGGTCCTCTGCGCCACGCGATGTAGAAAGCTGAAGCATCCCCGGGAAGAATGTTCACAAATTCGGATGAAGACGCGAAGTACCAGCCCATGAAATCTGATACATCGTGCATGCTTCGTGTGGATGCGCCGCGGTTGCCAGATTCGTGTACATAACGGTTCCAGGTAGCATCAAGGTAACCGGCAGGAATACCCGGTTCATTGCGGTCAAGTATGGTCCACTCAGGGCGCCAACGTGACGGCAGTTTATCCGCCTCCAGCTGCCATTCCTCAGCAAATAGTGCGAGCTGTGCTTCAACACTCAGCCCCCAGCGCGTCTGCGTGTGTTCCATAATGTCCATCCAGTCGGGGCGATCATCTAGAACACGGCAAGCGAGCGCCTCTGAAGGCGTCATGCTTTCAGACGCCGCCGCCGGTAGCGTGGTTGTCACCAGAGCAAGGATGAATGTTGAAAAGCGCATATGGAACTCCGTTCGACGCAGTGTCGCACGGAGTTACCAATAAAAAGCAAACCGCCGACATCTTGCGATGCCGGCGGCTGTTCTAGCGAAATATCGGAAGAAACTGCCGATATTAAACTTTGTAGTACATTTCGAATTCGACCGGGTGAGGGTGCATTTCGAATGCCATAACTTCTTCCATTTTAAGGTCGATGTATGCGTCGATCTGATCGTCGTCAAATACGCCGCCAGCTTTGAGGAAGTCACGGTCAGCAGACAGAGAGTCGAGAGCTTCACGCAGGGATCCGCAAACCTGTGGGATAGACTTCGCTTCTTCCGCTGGAAGATCGTAGAGGTCTTTGTCCATAGCGTCGCCAGGGTGGATCTGGTTCTGGATGCCGTCGAGGCCAGCCATGAGCAGAGCAGCGAATGCGAGGTAAGGGTTTGCACCTGGATCAGGGAAACGTGTCTCGATACGCTTAGCTTTTGGTGAAGAACCGTAAGGAATACGGATAGACGCGGAACGGTTACGCGCGGAGTAAGCGAGCATAACTGGTGCTTCGAAACCTGGGACCAGACGCTTGTAAGAGTTGGTCAGTGGGTTTGTCAGAGCGTTCAGTGCTTTCGCGTGCTTGATGACGCCGCCAATGTAGTAAAGGCATGTTTCAGACAGGCCTGCATAGCCATCGCCTGCGAATGTTGGTCCGCCGTCTTTCCAGATAGACTGGTGAACGTGCATGCCGGAACCGTTGTCGAGATACATTGGCTTAGGCATGAAGGTCGCTGATTTGCCGTAAGACGCAGCGACGTTGTGCACTACATATTTGTAGTCCTGAACGCGGTCAGCCATTTCGAGAAGCGTTCCGAAAACCATGCCGAGTTCGTGCTGGGCAGGTGCAACTTCGTGGTGCTGTTTCTCTGGCTTCATGCCGAGTTCTTTCATCACTGAAAGCATCTCGGAACGCATGTCCTGTTCGGAATCGACTGGCGGAACTGGGAAGTAACCACCTTTAGGACCTGGGCGGTGACCCATATTGCCCATTTCGTAGTCTTTGTCCGTGTTCACTGGCAGCTCTGTAGAGTCGAACTGATAGCCGGTTTTGTGCGGCTGAACGGACCATTTGACGTCGTCGAATACGAAGAATTCAGGCTCTGGACCGAAGAAAGCGGTGTCGCCGATACCTGTAGATTTCAGGTAGGCTTCTGCTTTTTTCGCAGTCATACGTGGATCGCGGTTGTAAGCGTCCATCGTGCCTGGGTTCAGAATGTCACATTTGACAGTCATAGTGGTCTGCTGGAAGAACGGGTCGATCTTCGCTGTAGATGCGTCTGGCATCAGAACCATGTCGGACTCGTTGATGGCTTTCCAGCCAGCAATGGATGAGCCGTCAAACATTGTGCCGTCTTCGAACATCGCTTCGTCAACAGCATCAGCCGTGAAAGTCACGTGCTGCAGCTTACCACGAACGTCTGTGAAGCGCAGATCAACGTACTCTACGTCTTTCTCTTTCATTTCTTTGAAAAATTGTTCAGACACTTTTCCCTCCAAGTTTGGGTTTTGCGTATTCAGTTAGCCCGATTAGACCGCGGAATTACCACGTTCGCCAGTTCGAATTCTCACGACATCATCAATTGTGGACAGGAATATCTTTCCGTCACCAATTTTACCGGTCTGTGCCGTTTTCGTGATCACCGAAATGGCTTCTTCCGCCATGTCATCGGAAACGATGATTTCGATTTTGAGTTTCGGGAGGAAATCTACGACATATTCCGCTCCGCGATAGAGTTCGGTATGCCCACGTTGGCGTCCAAAGCCTTTCGCTTCGACAACCGTCATGCCGTGAAGACCCAGCTCCTGAAGCGCATCTTTCACTTCGTCGAGCTTGAACGGTTTGATCACTGCCTCGATTTTTTTCATCCCGGTACCAATTCGCTATTTCAATAATCTGGCACTGTGGCCTACCACTCAGTGCAGGCTTGATAAGAGATTGAGGAGCGCCAGGCGTTCGATTTTGGCTGCAGGGCTAAAAAATGGGCGTCGCTGATTAAAAAATGGACTAATATTTCTGGCAGAGCTGGAGCTCGAGTGATGTCCGTGCGTCGTCATGGGCGCAAGTCAGGGCGCAGGCAAGTTTTAGTATTGATTCAACGCATTGGGGAATGCGTCGGCTGATTCCGAAAATTGGCTTTTATACAATCGATTAGCATGCTTTAGCTCTTCTATTATCTAATGGGTGTTGGTCTGTTGCACGCTTTGTGGGGTTTCGTGAAAAATACTTCCCTTGAATAATGGATTGGCAGCGGGTTTTGACCTTTCGGCATGAATTTGAAATCTATTTCTTTGCTAAAACAGGTTGCCAACTGTCTTAAAAAGCGTCAGTAAGCGCGCTCTACGAGTGCGGATGTGGCGAAACTGGTAGACGCACCAGATTTAGGTTCTGGC
>CENJ01045922.1_pt1 | contig 17269 bp, 14 predicted proteins | sample 356161 | NCBI WGS metagenome assembly CENJ01 (sample SAMEA2619531, study PRJEB7988) | marine metagenome | biome: marine biome (ENVO:00000447); feature: surface water layer (ENVO:00002042); material: "saline water (ENVO:00002010), including plankton (ENVO:xxxxxxxx)" | depth 5 m
TCCAGACATTAGGGTAGAAAAAGAAGCAATAACATTAATTAATTCTAATCTATATGAGGTTTATCTAATATGTTTGAGAAAAAAAAATGAAGAAGTTTTATCAAATTATAATGGATTAAATATTATTAGAATTAATTCTCCCGCTTTGGATCAGAAAGTTAAAAAAGGCATTTTAGATGCTATTTTTTCCATTAATAATGTCCATTATATATTTTACAGACAAATTCTTAAACTTCACCAAGAAATAAATTTTGATATTATTCATGTTCATGACTTACCACTTTCTAAAACGGTAAGAAAAGTTGCAAAAAAAGTCAATATTCCTTATATAATTGACCTTCATGAAAATTATGCAGAGGCGTTAAAAGTCTGGTTTAAATGGAGGACCAATAAAATTATAAGATTAAAAAACATGATTTTTTTTAATTATAGAAAATGGAATAAATATGAAAGAAATGAAACCAACAAGGCTAAACACATTATTGCTGTTGTAGAAGAAATGAAAGACAGGTTGGTTAACAAACATGGCCTAAAAGAAAAGAAAATCAAAGTGATTAGCAACACTGAACACTTAGACTTTCATAACGATTCTAAAAAAATATCACTTTCTCCTAACCTTGAAAACAAGTTTTTAATTACCTATATAGGAGGAATTGGACCACATAGAGGAATAGATACAGCTGTAGAAGCAATGGTTGACATTACAGCATATATTAACAATGCTGTTTTACTTATAATTGGAGGAGGAAGTAAGGAAGTATTATCAAAATTAAATACCATTGTTTCTCATAATAATCTTGAAAAAAATGTAGTTATTTTTGGAAAAGTTGACAAATCTTTAGTTTCTCCATACATGAAAATTTCGGATATTAATATTATACCACATTTATCAAATTCACATACTAATCACACGATTCCTCATAAGATTTTTCAAATTTTACTTTCTAAAAAGCCAATATTAGTAAGTGACTCTGCTCCATTAAAAAGAATCATTAGCGAATATGATGCTGGGTTTATTCATGAAGCTTCTAACTCAAAATCATTTGCTAATGAAGTCATACATATATATAATGATTATGAATCGGCAACCAAAAAAGCGATGAATGGTTTCAAAGCTTGTAATAATGGAAGTTTAAATTGGTCCTCAACAGCCAAAGAGTTGTTAAATTTTTACTCAAATATTTGATTAATAATAGAATATGAACAATAATTTTCATAAACTTTCATTAAAATATTAAAAGTCTCAAGGGAATGGGAATCATTGAAAAACAAGCATCCAAATCAACAGTATTTATATATCTTGGAATACTAATTGGATTTTTAAATACCATATTATTTCCACATTTTTTATCAGCTGAAAAGAAAGGAATTTTAGATGCTATAACCTCTGCATCCTTTTTACTAACATCTATCTTTACCATCGGGTTGCCATTAATAACCCTTAGACATTTTCCAAAGTTTAGAAATAAATCAGAAAAAAACTACGGGTTTGTTGGGTTTTCATTTTTAGTAACTCTATTTGGAACATTACTAGGAATCCTATTTCTTAAATACATTTTTCAAGAGAAAGTATCAGAACAATATCAAAATCTTTTTTATTTTTTTTTACTATTCTTTGCATTTTTTTTCAGACTAATTTTTTCAAATTTAGATGCATTTATTAGGATGACTTTCAATACAGTTTTAGGAATTTTTAGTTCTAATCTCGTTTTAAAATTAATCAATTTATCATCTATATTATTATTTGCTTTTTCCATAATTAATTTAAAAACTTTATTTATAGTTTTTGTATTTGGATTGTGTTCACCAGGCATTATAAGTATTATTTATATTGTTTTTTCTCCAGATTTGGGATTAAATATTTCAAAGTTTTTTAGTAGAGTTCAATCATTGAATTTAAAATCTGATATTCTTAAGACTTCTATTTTTGGATTTTTTGGAAGCATTGGAAGCGTAATGGTTTTAGAAATTGATAGAATTATGCTTTTAGATATGCTTGGATCAAAAGAAGTAGGGATTTATGCAACTGCCGCATTATTTGGAGTAGTTGTAAATGTACCTTCAAGATCATTAAGAGGAATTTCTTCTGCTGTAATTTCTGAATCGTGGAAGAAAAAAGACCTTCATACCATTAGTACAATTTATAAAAAAGCTACTTTAAATCTTCAAATCATTTCTGGTTTCTTATTTATATCAATATTAATTTGTGCTCCTTATTTATTCACACTTATGAAACCTGAATATTCTCTTGGTATTGGAATCATTATATATATTGCATTTGCTCAATTTTTAGACGCATTTACTTCTGTTAATAGCGAAATACTATCCTCATCGATATTATATAGATTTCAGACATTTTTTATTTTTTTAATGGTAGTATTGGTGATAGGACTAAATTATTTACTAATACCTATTTATGGTATTGAAGGAGCTGCTATTTCCACTATGTTGTCTCTATCTTTTATAAATATATTCAGAACTATTTTTATTTGGTATAGGTTTAAACTTCATCCATTTACCAAACAAAATGTATCGGTTTTTATATTATTGATTATTCTTTATTTAATATCTTATAATTTAAATGAACTACTCTCATTTAACCCCATTTTAAGTTTCATTTTAATGATGATTTTTATTTCAACTTTTTATTGGGCATTTATTTTTAAATTAAAATTATCTGAGGATATTAACAATAAAGCCAGCTCTATTCTACAATCTTTAAAAAAGAAAATTAGTAATTAGAATAGCTTTAAGTAGATTTATATATAGGTACGTTAGAGCAGGCTTCTCCAAACATTAAAGACTTGACAGTACCAATCAGTTTATTACTAATTTGAACATAACTTTCGTCAGGAATATAAGTATCTGCACATCCTTTTACTAGAACTCTTTTGTCTTGAAGTTCATTTAATTGAATCTGATTGATATTGATTTCAAATATTTTCTTTTCTAATTCCTTTTCATCTCCAAAAACCACATTCCTAGTAAAAGGATTTAAATATTTTGTAATAAGCATATATGCCCATATTGGTATGATGGTATCAACAGAGCAATAAATAGCAACATATTTATTTTGATATTTAATCCATTGTTCATTATTTAAAAATTCTCTAAAGCGTTTTTCTTTTAAAACCACTCCTTGATGAAGCCACTTAGAAATATCAATTTTTTCCCTTTCTTGCGAACCAACAAAAGATTTCATGTCTATCGTAATAAGACTACTTTCAGCAACTCTATTTCTTATTTCGTTCAATTTTTAATGTAATGTCTAAACCCAGTCTTATTCTCTCGTTGGTCTATACTATCTAACACAATATTATTGTGATTATATATAGGATTATTTAATGCTCCATTATGCAGTTTTTCATAGGTTTCAAAATCAATTATTTTTCTACTATTAATATTTTCAAGTATTTTAAGATGACTGATTTTTTTCTCCCACTTAGGAATAATTTTTGCTTGTAAAATCTTTGATTTAGACCCACTTCCATAGCTCAGAAAACCAATATTATCTCCTGAAATACTTCTCTTTTTATCATAAGCAGAATAAAGAAGGCTTATAAGTGACATGAAAATTGAAGCAGTGTACATATTTCCAATAAAACTTGATGCCATTTCACCATCTTGAATCTTATTTTGTACAAATCTTTTATAAAGAGTAGATTTCGAAGCAGCTTTTCTCCAATCTTTATAATCTCCGCTTTCGGACTTGCCAATTTCTTTTTCAAGATCTACAAAAATGTCTTCATCTTTGATCCATTCAAGCCAAATATCTAACATCATTCTTCTACCCTGAAAAGCATAGGGTAAATGGAATATCATATGTTGCCAATCTTTTAGAAAATTTATATTTTTTTGGGCTTTAAAATGATTTAAAGCTTCAGCTATTCTTTTTTGATAGCATTCATTTGAATACTGACCGTCAAAAACAGGTTCTTCAAAATAAAATTCTATTTTTTCTTTATTAGTATTTGTAAGTTCTTGGACAGAGATATTTTTTTGCTTAAGATAAGTATTGTCAATTTTTCTTCTGGGCTTAAAAAAATCACTAACATGTTCCATGCTTATGCCAATCGTATTTTTAAAGGCTATAATACTTGGACTGGACGTAACAAGCATGGCGACCGATCCTGCACCTTGGGTATATTCTCCAGAAGATTCAAGATCGTATTTTGCAAGGTCTGAAGCAATTACTATTGCTTTTCTTTCAGGACTTGCTTTTACCCAATCTAAACAATTTTCTAGAGCATCAACAGCTCCAATACAGGCAAATGTTAAATCTACTACATCACAATTTTTAAAGCAACGATCTCCAAATTTAGATGATATTATTTTTTCTACTGCTCCAACTGCATAAGTAGCGGTAGGTTTAGCAGCATCTAATGCACTCTCAGTTCCCAAGTATATTCTTCCAATAGTTTTAGGGTCAACATTATTATTTTTTATCAAATTTAATAATGCATTTGCAGCCATTGAAGCAGTATCTTCATTGCAATCAGTTAAAGCCATGTACTGTAATCCCAATCCCTTTTCAAGTTTAGCGGGAATAATATTTCTTTTTTCTGCTAAACTGCTAATTTTTAAAGCTATTCTCGGTAAATAATAATCTATAGCATCAATTCCAAATTCCATTTTTTAAATTTATATCATTCCTAAATCTAATTTAGCTTCTTCACTCATCATGTCCTTATCCCAAGGAGGGTCAAAAACAATATTAACTTTTGAACTTTTAACTCCATGAACTTCCCCAACTTTATCTTCTACTTCTTTAGGCATAGATTCTGCGACAGGGCAATTGGGAGAGGTTAAAGTCATAATAATTTCTGTATGAAATTGATCATCAATTTTAATTTCATAAATAAGTCCTAGCTCATAAATATCAACTGGAATTTCTGGATCAAAAATTGCTTTAAGAACATTGATAATTTTGTTTTCTATTTTTTTTTTATCGCCTATCAAATTTTCAAGTTGTGGCATTTCTAATTATTTTTTAACATTAAGGAATATGCATATGCCTTCATTTGCTTAACCATTTCTAATAAGCCATTTGCTCTTGTTGGAGATAAATGATTTGTTAACCCAATTTCAGAAATAAAGTTAAGTTTAGCATCTAAAATACTTTTTGGACTCTGATTATTTAAAACCCTAACCAATAGAGCTATTATTCCTTTAGTGATAATTGCCTCACTGTCTGCTGAAAAAGAAATTTTATTATTCATGTATTCAGCATGTAGCCAAACTTTCGATTGACATCCTTTAATTAAATTTTCTTCAGTTTTTTGAGCAGAATCAATAATGGGTAAATCTTTTCCAAGTTCAATAAGATATTCGTATTTCTCCATCCAATTGTCAAAAATTTCAAACTCACTTACAATCTCATTTTCAAGGCTCAATAACTCCATTAACTTAAATTACATCAAAGATAATCAATCTACGTATTTCTTATCTTTTGAAAAAATTATTTAAATAATTGTTGAATGATTTCTTGTAGTTTACCTACTTTTCTTAATTCAAATAACTGATTTTCATGGGTGTTTATTTTAGAATACTTACTTAAGTAAATAGTTTTAATTCCCATTTTGGTTACTTCTTTTATTCTTTCATTGATTCTGCTTACTGGTCTGATTTCACCACTTAATCCTACTTCCCCAATAAAGCAAACTTTATGGTCTATATAAAAATCAAAGAAAGAAGATAATATTGCTGAAACAAGGGATAAATCTATTGCTGGATCTTGAACCTTTAATCCTCCAGTAATATTTAAAAAAACATCTTTTTGACTTAATTTCATTCCTCCTCTTTTTTCAATAACTGCTAACAACATATTCAACCTTTTTATATCTATACCGTTTGCAGATCTTTGGGGATTACCATAAGTAGCAGGAGATGTTAAGGCTTGAGTTTCAATCATTATAGGTCTTACTCCTTCTAAGCTGCAACCAAGAGCAATTCCACTTAATTGTTCTTGATTAGTAGAGATTAACATTTTACTTGGGGAACTAACTTCTTGTAATCCTTTTTCATTCATTTCATAAATTCCTAGTTCATTTGTGCTTCCAAATCGGTTTTTGATACTTCTAACCAATCTATATAAATGATTTTTGTCTCCTTCAAACTGTAAAACGGTATCTACCATATGTTCTAAAACTTTAGGACCGGCAATTGCTCCATCTTTTGTTATGTGTCCAATGATAATAATGGGGATGGACCTTTCCTTAGCAAATTTAATTAATACTTCAGCACTATATTTAATTTGAGAAACACTACCAGGAATAGCATCTATCTCACTATTATAAATAGTTTGAATAGAATCAATTATTATCAGTTTTGGAGTTACTTCATCACTAGTTTTTATGATGGTATTAATTTCAGTTTCATTATAAATAAAGCACTGATTATTTTGATAATTTAATCGTTTAGCTCTTAGTTTAATTTGTTCATTACTTTCTTCTCCAGAAATATAAAGGACCTTTAATTGTAGTGTTAAAGCTATTTTTAAACTTAAAGTAGATTTTCCAATTCCAGGCTCTCCACCTAGAAGAATTACGGAACCTTTAACAAGACCATTTCCAATAACTCGATTAAACTCTTGATCATTTATTTGAATTCTTTCTGAAGACTCCCCCTTTATATCGTTAATTAACTGAGGAGTTTTAAGGCTTTTTGAAACAGAATTTTTTCTTGAACTTGATAATATTCTTTCTGAGAGTGTATTCCATTCGTTGCATTCTATACATTTACCAGTCCACTTACTACTTTGGTGACCGCAATTGTTACATTCAAATATTTTTTTTGACTTAACCATAAACAAACTTAAACTTCAACTACTTATTAGATTTACGTTGTTTTATTAGTATTTCTATTTAAAATTGTAGTAATAGTAATAAAAATACTTATTAAGCCCCAAACAGGAATAGCTGCTTTGTCTGTATCTAAATAATTATTTAAAACACCGTGTGAGAAATATGTCGTTAAAGACAATATTATCATTAGGGTTAAATTTTTATAATATGAATGATCACATTTAATATAATAAAGACCTGTTGATATAAATAAAATAGCAATAAGAACAGAATTAATTAAAAAACCAATAAATCCTTGCTCCGCTAAAGGTCCCAAGTATTCACTATGAGCATTTCCTCCGTCTCCAAAATTGGTACTGATAATAGTTAAGTTTTTTGAACTTTGAAAAGGAGCGTATACAAAGGAATAAGTTCCTGGCCCCCAACCAAAAAAAGGACGTTTATAAAATAATTCTAAGGCACAATTCCATCTATTTAACCTTTCTAAATTAGATGCATCTGACGAAATATTAGACATTGATTCAATTCTTTCAGAAAAATTTTCTGTGGTATGCTCAGCATCATTTTTTTGAATTAAATAAGATATTTCAGTAAAGTTTATTAGCACAAAAATCAGTGGAATTATAATTAAACTAATTATCCATTTGAATTTAATTTTTAAATAGTATAATAAAAATACTGTTGCAGCAATTAAAATACTTAACCATGCAGCTCTAGTGTAGCTAAAATATAAACCAACAAAAAATACAATCAATCCAAAATATAATAGATTTTTTAACAGTTTATTTTCTGATATATAAATCAACCAAATGTTAATTGGAATACACAACGCTAATATGGCACCATAGGAAGTGTGATCTTTAAAAAAAGGCCACATTACCCAATGACCTGATTCTTCACTGAACTCATTAATCATATGATTTATTAAAGTATAAATAGTAACAATTAACATAGAGGCTAAAAAAGTTAGAAAAAACTGATAAATAGCTTTTTTACCCTTTTTAAAAAAATGAAACCCATAAAATATTATGGGAATAATAAACCAGCTTCTTGAGATTAAAAATTTTAAAGAAACACTAGGTAATTCACTTGTAATTGAAGATGTGAGAATCCAAATTAATTGTATGATAATAACTAAAACTATAGGATTCTTATAAAAAAGAAAGTTTTTAAAATATTTTTTTTGGTAAATAGAATTAAAAATAAAAAGACCGCTAAAAACAAGTAGTAAGGGTTCAGTTGGGAAATAAAAACCGATGCCTCCTATATCTAAGTTTTCAAAATTGAAAGAAAGGGGAGTGCAAAAAACAATAATTAAAAATATAATGTCGAGATGAAATATATATAGGAAACCTAATATTATGACTAATGGAAGTGCTAATAAATAATAGAAATCAAAATAAATTAATATTGAGTTCAAAAAAATGAAAATCAACATTAATAAATAGAATAGTCTCTTGCTCAAAAATTGACTAATCATTCAACCTTTAAAAGTTCAACTTTATTCTTAATTAGAAGACCTGAAATACCAAGAATAATGGATGAAAAGGTTGATAATACCACAATAAGCCACCTAATTGGATATGCTTTCTTTTCTGCTGGGTATGCTTTCTCAACAATAAACTTATGAGATAAATAACTGTTCGCGTCACTCTCAGCTTGTTCGTATGAGGTTTCCATAGTAGCTAACCTTTCAGATAAAAACTCAGCTTTAATCTGAAATGATTTAAGTATTGAGCCATATCGCTCAGTCATATTCATTTTATTTTTAAATGATTTTTTCATTTCAGAGTCTTTTGCGTTGATATATCCTTCAGTAAGTGCTCTGTATGCATCATCTATCACTACACCCATCGAAGATAAAGTGGTCATCGTATCTCTCAACTGCTGCATTTGTGACTTAATTTTTTTTAGTTTTTGTTTTTTTATTTCAAAATCAGTCAATGCCCTCTCGTGAATCATAGCATTTTTAATGCTATCAAATAATGAGGCAATATCATTTGCAATCAAAGCAGCTGTATCAGGGTTTTTGTCTAATACATTAATTAATACAGCTCCATTGTTATTTCTTTTAAAATTGATATTATCTAAATATGTTTTGGTTAAATCTGTATTAACATATTTTGATTTTTGATCAATATCATAATGTTTTAATAGATTATACTTATTAATAATTTTCCCTCTAATAGAGCTTGATTCTAAAATTTGAAGCATTTGTTCAGCCTCTTCATCTTCTCCAAACTTTGAGACACTTTGATCTTCAGTAATTACTTCACTGAATGTTACCGAGCTAGTTTTTGCAGGATATAAAGTTACTGTTGACTCAAATTTTTCTTCAATTATAAGAGAAACAATTGCTGAGCTTATAAAAGCAATAATTCCAATTATAATAAGAGGCTTTTTATTCTTCCATAGAAAAGAGATTAAGTCATAAGATTCGTTTTCAGTAGCAGTCATGGTATAATTTTATGTTTGCAAATGTAAGTTATAGGATTATTCTCTACAAGTAATCAACCGTATCAAGATTTTGATGTTTTAATAAGTTGGTAAAATTCTTTCAAGTTGATAAGCTTTAATATCATACCAAATATGAAGCCCATAAGTACTGTTATTAATAATTTATAATTCCAATTAATTGATGATAGTATATTTAAGTTATAAGCTCCAAGTATAGAAAACAAGGTGAATGAAAGTATCTGAATTATTGAAAAAATATGATAATTAAATTTAAAATATTTAAAACATAAAATAAATTGAAATATTAGTATAAAAAATTGGGTGAATGCACTTGCAAAAGCTGCACCAACAGAACCACTTTCAGGTATTAGAAATAAGTTGAGAAAAATATTAATAATAATTCCAAATACTGCTAAAATATTTAAAGACTTAAGACTGCCATTAGCAGTTAATAATGTTCCAAATATATAATTACAAGAAATAGCAATAAAAGAAACCATTAACCAACCAAATGTATCGCTAGAATGTTCTAAAACAGAATTTGTTATTCCATATCTCCATTTTAGTATTTCGCTTTTATAAGTCCATATGGATATACAAATAACAAAAGCAAAAAAATAAATTAACTTAAAAGACAACCAAGACAACGGAACAACGCTTCTTTTTTCTGCAATTAACTTCGAAAAAATGGGAAGTAAAAGCCCAGCAAATAAAAAACCTAGCATATTAAATGCCAAAAAAAACCTATATCCATAAGCATAACTTACCACTTCAATGTTACTTCTAATTTTTTCCACCATGATAACGTCAGAATAGTAGTATACAGACATCAAAAATATAAGGATCGCATATGGAATACTTTTTTTAATTATCAGTGCGAAAAATAACTTGTCCCATTGAATCTTAGGAATTTTAGAAAATTTAACAAGAGATAATAGCCCAATAGAAATGGTAAGTAAATAAGCAAAAGTTTGGGACAAGATAAAAAAATCTATTGTAATAAATGTGTGAGTTGTTTTGATCCATATAAAATAGCCACAAAATAAGATTAAAATTAGTCTGTCAATCACGGATAATAAGCCATCTCTTTTAAAAAGTAATAATGCAGATAAGTTGGATCTTAAGTATAAAATGATACCAACTAATACCTGATTAAAACCAATAATAACTAACCATTTAATTTCTTTTAAAGAAAAATCAAATACAAATCCTGCAAAAATCAAAATCAATAGATATATTAAGCTTAAAATTAATTTTAATGTAAATATTCTTGAAAAATGCTTTTTAATTAATTGATTATTCTGAGCTATATTTCTTGTATTAAAATTATTGATGCCTAAATCAAGTATGATATTAAAAATAAAGCTGAGACTCAATAATGAAAAATAAGTTCCATAAGATCCAGGATCATTAATCTCTGTTATTCTTAGGATTTCAGCATCAATTCCTAAAATATAGAGGGGCTTGATGACTACATTGAGTAGCAGAACAAGCACTAAATTTGAAAAAAATTTCTTTTTCATTAATCTTTATGGTATACTCTAACTACTCTATTAGAAATAGAACTAATTATTTCATAAGGAATCGTATTTATTGATTGGGCAACTTCACTAATAGGATTATTAGAACCAAATATTTCTACTCTTTCTCCAACTTGGAAATCAGTATTTGAAATGTCGATAAATGCCATATCCATGCAAATATTTCCTACAGTTTTATGAAAAGTGTTATTTATAAATACAATCCCGTTTCCATTGCCTAATTTCCTGTTAAAACCATCGGCATAGCCAATTGGAATAATAGCAATTTTCATATCTTTTTTGATCATATTATCCAGCCCATATCCAACGTATTCTCCTTTTTTAATTCGTCTTACTTTTGAAATGGATGTGATCAATGAGGCAACATTTAAAATTTTATTATTTTTTGAAATACCATATATACCAATACCTAATCTTACCATATCCATTCTGAATTGAGAGTAGTTTTCTATACCGGAAGTATTAAGTATATGCTTAATAGCTACTATTCCTAAATTAGTTTCGATCTCATTAGAAATTTTTTTAAATTTTTTGATTTGATTTCTTGTAAAACTTTTTCCATGTTTTACATCACTAGCTGATAGATGACTGAAAATTCCTTCTACTTTGATCTCTGGTTGATTTAATAAAAAGTTACATAGTTCCTTTATTTCATCTGCATCAAAACCCAGTCTATTCATTCCAGTATTTAGTTTAATATGGACAGGAAAGTTTTTAATTCCAAGACCAATAAGTTTATTGGTAAATTCATTTAGTTGTGACAAGTCATAAATAGATGGTATTAACTTATACTCAATTATTTCTTCCATTGATTTTGCTTCCACATTCATCACTAGAATAGGAGAATGAATTCCATTATTTCTTAGTTGGAGACCTTCATCAACATAAGCAACTCCTAAATAATCTACATGATTTTGCTGTAAAATTTTGGCAGATTCAATTAATCCAGTTCCATAACCAGCAGCTTTAATCATTACTAAAAATTTTATTTCAGAGGAAATGAGGTTTTTATAATAGTTATAATTTTTGATAAGATTACTAAGATTAATTTCAAGAACTGTAAGGTGTTTCTTTGCTTCTAGTTTTAAACCAATTTTTTGAAATTCTTTTCCTCTATCCCCTTTAATTAATATGAAATTTTCGTGAAAATCTTTTTTTGTAAATGATGCTAAAAAATCTTCTACTGTTTTAAAAATAGCACTGTTTTTTGTAAAAAAATTTTTGTTTTTAAAAAGGTTTTTTCCAATCCCATAAAAGTTAGAAATTTTATATGATTGAATAATATCATTTAAATCAGAATAATTAAAACTATCATGTTTTAAATCAGACATTATTAAAGTGGTTTTTTTTCTGCCACTTTCAGATTTTAAAGTTTCTAATGCAATTTTTAAAGAAGGAATATTATTGTGATATGAGTCGTTAATTAATACAGAATTTTGAATCCCGGCTTTTTTCTCAAAACGAAGGGCTATTTCTGGTAAATCATCACATAATTTATGAATCTCATTTACATCAAATTTTATTTGATTTAAAAAGTTTAAACAACAAATGAAATTTTGAAAAGAGATTTCATCTTTTTGTGAAATAAAAAAGGATTCATCAATATCATTGAAAGAGTAAGAAATTTTTTGACCACTTTCAGTAATATTTCTATTGAAATAATTATAGTTTTTAAAGTAGGTAAATTTTGTATCCTTGAGAAGCAATTCCTTTTCAGATTTGAGCTGATCTATGGAGGAAAAGTTTTCTAGATGTTCACTTCCAATCGTTGAAAGAATAACATGAGTCGGATTAATCATCCACTTCATTATACTCATTTCTCCAGGCAATGAAATTCCAGTTTCAATAATTGCTAACTGATGATTTTTTTGAATTGAAAGAAGAGTTAAAGCAGCACCAAATTGAGAATTATAGCTTTTGGGGCTTCTTAAAATTCTCACCTTTCTGTGCATTAAAAAATAAATCCATTCCTTAATAATTGTTTTTCCATAGCTCCCAGTTATGGATAAAATAGGAATATTGAATTTTGATCTATGATATGCTGCCCAAGTCTGTAATGCAGCTAATGAGTCTTTTACAATTAAATACCCTGCATTCTTTTCAATATTGGTAGGAACTTTATGAGTTAAAAATTGTTTAATTCCACTTTCGTAAACTTTTTCTAAATAATTATGACCATCATTTGAAGGTGTTTTAAATGCGATAAATAAGTGTCCATTATTATGAACAAATTTTCTACTGTCATAGTGAATATTTTTAATAATAACATCAATATTTCCAATGCATTTGCCTCCTGTAATTTTGGAGATTTCTCTTAGTGTATATGAGTTGTTAATTAACAATTTCCATAGTTGATTGATATTCTAACGGATAAATTAATCAAAATGTTATGTTGATAACATTCAAATAACAGTATTCAATCTTTATGTAAAAATATTGAATTTTGCTTTGTTATTTTAAAATCATGGAGGAGTTTAATTTTAAAGCAATTGAAAATTTAGTAAAATTTATCGGGGACGGCATCTCTAAAATTAGTCCAGAAGATCTTCATTCTATTGACATAGAAGCTTTATTGGATTCATCAAGATTACTTAATGAAAAACTTATTGTATTAAATTATCTTCTGGAAAATAGAATTAAAGATAGTTCAAGTATCAAAGAGTATCCTAAATCAAAAGATATAGATAAAATTGAAGAAAATCAAATCGATTTAATGGATGTAATAGTAGAAGAAGAAGCTAAAAGTGAAAATCCAATAATTTCATCTTCAAATCCCAATAAATCTATTAATGAAATTCATTCTAACAGCCCTCAAACATCACTTGCAGATCAATTTGGACAGCAATCTATTTTAGATTTAAATAAGGAAATCGGTATTAATGAAAGATATTTAATGACTGAAAATTTATTTGCAGGGGACAGTGAGGAATGTTCTGATTCCATCCAAAAATTAAATGAATTCGAGAATTTAATTCAGGCAAAAGATTTTCTGAAAAATGAACTTTTTAAAAAGTATAATTGGAATTCAAAATCTAATCACGTAAAAAGATTGATTAATTTGGTAGAAAGAAGATACCAAAATTAATGACTAAATTTCTCTTATTACTTTACATTTTTTTTTCAGTAGAATTCTCAGCCCAAATAACGAAATTTTCTAAATACGTTGATACTCTATGCAGTGATTATTTTTTGGGAAGAGGATATGTGGATAATGGACATCTAAAAGCTGCTAATTTTTTAGCAAATGAGTTTAAAAATATTGGTTTAAATAGTTTAAATAGAAATGAATATTTTCAAAAATTTAATATTGATGTAAATACCTTTCCTGAAAAAATGAGTTTAAAAATAAATGGTAATTCTTTAACTCCAGGTAAAGAGTTCATGATTGAACCTTATTCTCAATCTGTAAATGGAGTTTTCTCCATTGAGGAGCTAGATTTAACAAATTGGAAATCATATCTAAATAAAAAAAATAAAGAAGAGAAATTATTTTTGGCTTTAAATGTTAGTAATATTTTGAATAAGGACACTATATCATTATACAATGAAATAAAAAATATTTTGAATAATCAATATCCTATATTATGGATAAGTTCTAAAAAGTTACAATGGTCAATTGCAGATTATTTGACTCCATTTCCTGTTGTTAAAATAAAAGACAATTTTAAATTAGGACAGTATTCAAGATTAGAAATAGATTGTAAAAATCAGTTTAAAAAAGATTTACAAACTCAAAATGTAATAGGATCTGTTAATGGAAATAGAAAAAAAACAATTATAATATCAGCTCATTATGATCATCTTGGAATGATGGGAGATGTCAAATTCCCAGGTGCAAATGATAACGCAAGTGGAGTGAGTTTATTATTGAATCTTGCTGCATATTTCAATAAAAACAAACCCAAATATAAAATTATTTTTATCTGTTTTGGCGCTGAAGAAGCTGGACTAAAAGGGTCAAAGTATTTCACTAAGTATCCGCTTTTAAAATTGGGCAAAGTCAAACTATTAATTAATTTAGATATTGTTGGAACTGGCGAAGATGGTTTGGCAATTGTTAATGCTTTTGAGCAGAAAAAGGCTTCCAAAATAATTGGAAAGATTAATTCTAATGAAAATATATTTAATAGAATTAAGTTAAGAGGACAAGCTCCCAATTCGGATCATTATTGGTTTTCAAAACAAAAAGTTCCTTCAATTTTTATTTATACCATGGGAGGAATTAAAGCATATCACGACCCATTAGATAGATATGAAACATTACCTTTAAATAAGATAGAGGACTTACAAAATATGGTTATTGAACTAATAAAAAAATATTAGAAAATTTACTTTTTGGATTTTATCATATAAATTCCACAAAAGATAACCAAACATAAAAGGCCTTGCAATATGCCAAATATTTCTCCATCAACAACACCCCAAAATATGGCAACAATGGGAATAAGATAAGTAACTGATGAAGCAAAAACGGAAGAAGTTTCTTTAATTAATAAATTAAACACCCAAAAAGCGAATCCACTTCCCAAAATGCCTAAAATATTTATGAATAGAAAGTTTAAATAATTAACATCATTATAAATTAAATGGGTAGTAAAATCGGTGTAGAATAGTAATATAATCCCAGCAATTGGACCTATAAAAATAAAAGACCAACTTGTGATCTTTAATGCAGGAATTTCGTGAAGATAATTCTTAATTAAATTTATATTAAGAGCATAACAAGCTGATCCTATAACAGGTAAAATTGCATAATAGTAATCTCCAGATAAAGAGTTGTTAGTCCCATTACTTAAAATTATTAAGCTCGAGGCACCAATTAATCCTAAAAGCACACCTGATATGGCTTTTAAATTGGTTTTTTGCTTAAATAGAATAACTCCAAAGACTAAAGTGAATAATGGAGTGATAGAATTCAAAATACCATTTAAAGAACTGTCTATTTTGGTCTGAGCTTTAATAAATAAAAAGTAAGGTATGACACTTCCTATTATAGCCGACAAAAGCAAAATAAGTCCTGTTTTTTTTTGAATTTTAAAAAAATCTTTAATTCCAATTGGAGCAAAAACAAGGAATACTATAAAAATTCTATAAAGAGTAATTTCTATTGGAGGATAACTCTGAAGACCTCGTTTCATTAAAATAAAAGAACTTCCCCAAATTAATCCCAAGATACATAGCGTAAAAATTTGATTGATTTTTTTTGATAAATCCACTTATATTGTTTCAAATAATTCATCGTTAGACTTTCTTATCTTTTTTTCATATTGAGAGGAATCTTTATTTGATCTGTATCCAACTGCAGCAACAACCGTCGAATTTAAATTCCTATTATTAAGGTTTAGAATTTCATTGTATTTGTAAGAATCAAATCCTTCGACTGGGCAGGAATCAATACCAATTGATGGACAGAATGTCATTAAGTGAGAGAGGGCAATATAAACTTGATTGGCAGTCCATATTGAAACTTTCTTATGCTCTTTTTTAAGTAGAGTAGTTTTTAAAAAATCTCCATATCCGCTGATCTCACTAATGGGCTTATTTTGGATAGAAGATTTGTTTTTAATATAGGTATCTATATCATCTCCTATTATTTTGGTGCTATTACAAAAAACAAAAATATGTGAAGCATCTGAGATTTGAGATTGATTATAAGATGCTTTTTTTAATTCATTTTTTATTTCTTGGTTTTCTACTATTATAACTTTGAATAATTGTAATCCATATGATGTGGGAGCAAGAGAAATAGATTCTTTGATTAACTCTATATTTGAATCTGATATCTTTTTTTTAGCATCAAATTTTTTCGTAGCATACCGCCACTTATATTGATCAATAACATTCATATATTATCCAATATTACCACAAATAAACTCTTGAAACTCTTTTGTTAATGATATTTAGTGTTAATTGATCTTATCGTAATTAAATTATGTAGTTAAAACATATATTTATTCATTATTTAATTATGGACTCTAATAAAAATCAATGGTTGTTAAAAAAAGTAGATGAGACTATTTCTAAAAAATTAGCATTAGAACTAAAGATATCTATCGAACTTTCTAAAATTTTAGTTTCAAGAGGAATCACTAATTTCGATTTAGCAGAAAATTATTTTAGACCTAAGAAACAACATTTCTATGATGCTTTTTTAATGAAAGGGATGGAGATTTCCGTCCATAGATTGAAGTCAGCAGTTGAGCAAAATCAAAATATTTTAATTTATGGAGATTACGATGTTGATGGGACTTGTTCTGTGGCTTTGATGGTCCGGTTTTTAAAAAAAATAAATGCTAGTGTAAAATATTATCAACCTCATAGAGAAACCGAAGGATATGGACTTTCTTTAAAAAGTGTTGAATGGTCAGTGAAAAATAAAATAAACTTAGTAATTGCTTTGGACTGCGGAATTAAAGATTTATTAGCTGCTGATGCACTCAAAAAAAATAATATAGATTTAATAATTTG
>CENJ01005501.1_pt1 | contig 17260 bp, 13 predicted proteins | sample 356161 | NCBI WGS metagenome assembly CENJ01 (sample SAMEA2619531, study PRJEB7988) | marine metagenome | biome: marine biome (ENVO:00000447); feature: surface water layer (ENVO:00002042); material: "saline water (ENVO:00002010), including plankton (ENVO:xxxxxxxx)" | depth 5 m
TACTCTTTTGGATGCATCAATTTTACCCGTAAAGGAATTTGATGGAATTATTGTTGGCGGTGGTGGTTCTGGGATGATGGCTTCTCTTCAGTTAGCTAAATCCGGAATGAATACGGCTGTTGTTTCTAAAGTTTTTCCAACTCGTTCCCATACCGTTTCTGCTCAAGGCGGTATCACTTGTTCAATTCAAAGTGCAGATCCAGATGACGACTGGAGATGGCATATGTTTGATACAGTCAAGGGTTCTGATTTCATTGGAGACCAAGACTCCATAGAATACATGTGCAAAGAAGGGCCTGAAGCAATATTTGAATTGGAAAATATGGGATTGCCATTTTCTAGAACTGAAGAAGGCAAAATTTATCAAAGAGCATTTGGAGGTCAGTCAAAAGATTATGGAAAAGGGGGTCAAGCAGAAAGAACTTGTGCTGCTGCTGACAGAACAGGTCATGCTCTTTTGCATACACTTTTCCAAGCAAACGTTAAAGCGGGAACCAACTTTCTTTCAGAGTGGTTCGCAGTTGATCTTGTGAAAAATCAAAATGATCAGGTCGTTGGAGTTATTGCTTTTGAAATTGAATCCGGCGAACCATACTTTTTAAAATCTAAAGCTACTGTTTTAGCTACTGGAGGAGCAGGAAGGATATATCAAACAACTTCAAACGCTCTTATTAATACTGGTGATGGAACTGGAATGGCATTGAGAGCCGGCTTCCCAGTTCAAGATATGGAGATGTGGCAGTTTCATCCAACAGGCATTCATGGCCATGGAACTTTAGTAACTGAAGGCTGTAGAGGAGAAGGTGGTTACTTGGTCAACAAAGACGGTGAAAGATTCATGGAAAGATACGCCCCAAATTATAAAGATCTAGCTAGCAGAGATGTTGTTGCAAGATCCATGTTTACTGAAATCCTTGAAGGTAGAGGCTGTGGTCCAGATGCTGATCACGTTTATTTGAAACTTGATCATTTAGGGCCAGAAATCGTTCACAAAAGACTACCTGGAGTAACAGAATTATCAAAAAGGTTTGCTCATGTTGATCCTGCTGAACATCCTATTCCGGTTGTTCCCACATGTCATTATGCAATGGGAGGCATCCCAACTAATGTTCATGGTCAGGTCATCTCTCAAAATCCTGACGGTACAGATAAAATCATAGATGGTCTATATGCTGCAGGAGAAGCAGCTTGCGTCTCCGTTCATGGGGGTAATCGTTTAGGAGGAAATTCTCTTCTAGACCTAATTGTTTTTGGAAGATCCGCTGGATTACACATAGAAGAAAGTTTTAAGTCAGGAATAAAAATGGATGATCCTTCATCTGATGATGTCGACTATGCTCTTAGAAATCTCAACAGAGTGAACGTCAGTCAATCTGGTGAAAACTTTGTAGAAGTTAAGAAAGATTTACAAAAAACAATGCAAATGAATTTTGGAGTATTTAGAACCGAAGAATTGATGGAAAATGGTATTAAAGAAGTCTCTGATCTCAGAGATAAATCTCAAAACATTCATCTTGCCGATAAATCTTCTCAGTTTAATACAGCCAGAGTTGAAGCTTTGGAACTCCTTAATCTAATCGAAGTTGCTGAAGCCACTGCAATCAGTGCAAACGAAAGAAAAGAAAGTAGAGGAGCTCACTCGAGAGAAGATTACCCAGACAGAGATGATGAAAATTGGCTCAAACACTCGATTTATTTTTCTGATACCAAACAAGTATCTAAAAGAGATGTTAATTTTAGGCCTAAGCAGGTTCAAGCTTTCCAACCAATTGTCAGGACCTATTAATGAATGCAATCGCTGCAAGTGAGATCAAAACTCTTAGACTGAGTATCTACAGATATGACCCACTGAAAGAAGAAAAGCCATACATGGAGGACTTTGATATTGATATACCTGCAGAAAAAGATTTAATGGTTTTAGATGTCTTGATGCTTGCAAAGGAACAAGATCCTTCAATTTCTTTCAGAAGATCTTGTCGCGAGGGAGTCTGCGGATCTGACGGTTTAAACATAAATGGTAAAAATGGGCTCGGTTGCATCACGCCCTTATCCGATGCAGTCAAATCTAATAAACTTTCCATTAGACCTCTACCAGGACTTCCAGTTATTAAAGACTTAATTGTTGATATGAAACAGTTTGTTGATCAGTATAAAAAAGTAAAACCTTATCTGATCACTGATAAAAAAGTCGATACTAGAGAAGCCATTCCTCAAACAATCGAGGAAAGAGAAAAACTAGACGGTCTTTACGAGTGCATAATGTGTGGTTGCTGCTCTACTGCCTGTCCATCCTTTTGGTGGAACCCTGATAAATTTTTAGGACCTGCAGCTTTATTACAAGCTTACAGATTTATTGCTGATAGTAGAGATACAGCTACAGAAGAAAGATTAGAGCAACTTGAAGATGCTTTTAGCGTTTTCAGATGTCATGGAATTATGAACTGCGTTTCAGTCTGTCCTAAAGGCTTAAATCCTACAAAAGCAATTGGTGAAATTAAAAAAATGTTAGTAAAAAGGGCTTTATAATACTAACGCTTTGAATTTACACGAATATCAGTCAAAACAACTTCTAGAAAACTTCGACTTACCAACTGCTAAGTCTGTAGTGGCTTTTTCAGCAGAAGAAATTACCAATCTAATTAACGAATTGGATGGCGAAGAATTTGTTGTCAAAGTCCAGGTTCATGCAGGTGGAAGAGGGAAAGTAGGAGGAGTAAAAATAACTCAAGACATCAATGAGATTATAGAATTTGCTAAGGATTGGCTTGGAAAGAAATTTGTAAATCACCAGACAGGCGATGAAGGAAAGCCAGTGTCTGCAATAATGATTGCAGAAAGCACTACGATCCAAAAAGAATTTTATCTAGGCGCTGTAATAGATAGGAGTTCTCAATCTTTGGTTGTTATGGCCTCACCAGGGGGCGGCATGGATATTGAAAAAGTTGCTGAGGAAAACCCTGAGAAGATTTTTAAGATAAATGTCAGCAAAAATAAGAAAGAAGATTTTGACGTCCTACCTCTGGTTACTGGCCTTGGATTGTCTTCCAGCCAAACCAAAGAATTTAAGAAAATAGTTTCTGGATTGGTGAACTTATTTTTTGAAAAAGATCTTTCTTTGATTGAAATCAATCCTTTGGTTATAGATCAAAATGATTCTCTAAAATGTTTGGATGCAAAAATAAATATTGATGAAAATGCATTGTTTAGACAAGAAGATCTTTTAAAACTGCGAGATTCTTCGCAAGAAAATCGAAAGGAAATCGAAGCAGCAAAATGGGATCTTAACTATGTGGCTTTGGATGGAAATATAGGATGTATGGTGAACGGAGCAGGTCTTGCAATGGCAACAATGGATATCATTAAGCTTTCTGGGGGATTTCCAGCTAATTTTTTAGATGTTGGGGGTACTGTAGACAAAGAAAGAGTAGCAGAGGCTTTTAAGATTATTCTTTCTGATCAAAAAGTTAAGTCGGTCTTGATTAATATTTTTGGTGGAATTGTTAGGTGCGATGTCGTTGCCTCTGGGATAGTTTCAGCTGTCTCAGAAGTTGGAGTTGATATACCTGTTATTGTGAGACTTAAAGGGAATAATTCAGAAGAGGCAAAAAAAATTCTATCTGAAAGCGATCTTAATATTATTTCTGCGGAGGATCTCTCAGAAGCAGCTGAATTAGCAGTTAAGAATTCAGGATGAGTATATTAATCAATAAAGAAACTAAAGTGATTTGTCAGGGATTTACTGGAGCACAAGGCACATTGCATTGCAGCCAAGCAATAGACTACGGAACCAATATTTTAGGTGGTGTCACGCCTGGAAAGGGCGGGCAAACCCATTTGGATCTCCCAGTCTTCAATTCCGTAAAAGAAGCAAAACAAGCCACTGAGGTAAATGCCAGTATAATTTTTGTTCCCGCCAAATTTTGTAAACCTTCAATAATTGAGGCAATAGAAAGCGGTATTGAATTGATAATCTGTATAACCGAAGGTATTCCAACTTTGGATATGTTAGAAGTTAAAGAATTAGCAGATAAGGAAGGCATAAGAATTATTGGTCCAAATTGTCCAGGAATAATTACTCCAGGTGAATGCAAATTAGGAATTATGCCGGGTTTCATCCATAGTCCTGGCAAGGTAGGAATTGTCTCAAGGTCAGGAACTCTTACTTACGAAGCAGTTGATCAGACTACTAAGGTAGGTCTCGGACAGTCTACTTGTGTGGGTATAGGCGGAGACCCGCTTCCTGGTACAAGCTTTATTGATGTTTTAAAGCTTTTTGAAGAGGATCCTCAAACAGAGGGAATTGTTATGGTAGGAGAAATTGGGGGTTCAGCTGAGGAAGAGGCTGCAGAATATATCAAAGAAAACGTATCTAAGCCTGTTGTTGGTTATATTGCAGGAGTAAGCGCACCTCCTGGAAAAAGAATGGGCCATGCAGGTGCAATAATTTCCGGCGGCAAAGGAACTGCAGATGACAAATTTAATGCCCTAGAAAGAGCTGGTGTAAGGACTGTTAAAAGTCCATCTGAAATAGGACAATCTATTTTAGAAGAAATGTCTCTTTAAGATTTTTTATTCGAAATTTTAAAATCTGTTTTCGATAAGAAACAAAATCCATAAAAAGATAGATTTAATTTTTTTGAGTCTTGCCTGACCTGCTGAGATGGAAGAAAAGGTATGATTTTTCCATAAGTATTATCTATCGCGATTTCTCTTTGCGATAAATTAAACATACAACAAATTTCTTTCTCATTTCCTCTATAAAAAATCAAAACTTCATTATTATTTTCAAAATAAATCTCTTCGGTAAAGAAGGATATTTTTTTTCTTAAAGAAATAAATGTTTTATAAAAATGATAGGTTGAGTTTCTATTTTTTAATTGCTTATTAACAGAGTTGATAATTTGTTCTTTTTTGATTGGAAGCCACGGCTTTGCATTTGAAAAGCCAGCAAATTTTTTGCTTTCATCCCAGATCATGGGAGTTCTACATCCATCTCTACCAAAATCCATAGGCCAGAATTTTTTTCCAGGAGGATCTTTAATTTCATCAAATTCAATTTTGGTTTGAGTTTGACCAAGCTCTTCCCCCTGGTAAATACATGGTGTTCCTTTCAATGACATGAGTAACGCACAAGTTAATTTTGCAAATTTTTGTCTATCTTTTTTTGTTTTATTCCATCTAGACAAATGCCTCACTACATCGTGATTTGAAAAACTCCATGTCGGCCACCCATCTTTAGTTTCTTTAAAAAATTTAGAAACAGTATTCCTTATGTGTTTTGGAGAAAATTCATCTCTGAGAAGATCAAAACTGTAAGCCATATGCAGCTTGTCATTATCTGCGGTGTATTTAGCCTGTAATTCAACATTTGAAATTTCTCCAATCATCATCGTTTCTTTATATTCGTCTGTTAGCTTCCTTAGCTTTTTTAGGAATGCAAAATTATCCTTTTGATTAATTGAATATTTCAAATTTTGATAATAGTAAGGATTTTTTCCGGAAGCTTTTGATTTGATTGCAGGATTATTTCTTAATTTTTTATCATGAAAATAATAATTAGCAGTATCAAGTCTAAAGCCATCAACACCTTTCTCTAGCCAAAACTTAACAGTTGAAAGTAACCATTTCTGAACATCTTCGTTATGGAAGTTAAAGTCTGGTTGTGACTTTAAAAAATTATGTAAGTAATATTGTTCTCTACTGGTATCCCATTCCCATGCAGAACCTCCAAAAACAGAAAGCCAATTATTTGGAGGAGAGCCATCAGGTTTAGGATCAGCCCAGACGTACCAATCCGATTTTGAATTATTTTTATTTGATTTACTGGTCTTAAAGAAAGGATGAATATCAGAACTATGTGATAAAACTTGATCAATTATTACTTTAATTTTATTTTCTTTGGCTTTTTCTATGAGTTTTTCAAAATCAAGAATGTTTCCAAATAAGGGATCAATGTCAGTGTAATTGGAAACATCGTAACCCATATCTTTCATGGGAGAGGTAAAAATTGGAGAAAGCCATATTGCATCAACACCTAAAGAAGATAAGTAAGAAATTTTTTTGGATATTCCTTTAAGATCACCTATACCATTTCCAGAAGTGTCATTGAAAGAACGTGGATAAATCTGGTAAATAACTCCTTTTTTCCACCAAGGGAGGTTAGTTTTTGAAGGAAACTTTTTAGTCACTCACTTTTATAAGTTGTTTTCCAAAATTCTTACCGCTTAATACATCTCTTAGCCCCTGTGGAGCATTCTCGATACCTTCTAAGACGGTTTCTTTGTATTTTATTTTACCTTGACGCATCCATTCGGCTAACTCACGCGTTGCCTGTTCCCACTTTTCATTAAATTCTGTGACCACAAAAAATCTATGCTCAGGCATTGGATCTAAATTCCCAAAGATATCAAAGGGAGTCTCAGGTAACTTGCTGCTTTCTGAGATATTTGAATTAAAGGAATTATAGGCTGAGATAAAGCCGCAAATTGGAACTCTCGCTCCTGGATTGAGAAACTCGGCAACTGCTTTTGAAACTTCTCCACCAACGTTTTCAAAATAGATATCTATTCCATCTGAACAATCCTTAGATAAGTCATCTCTAAATGTTTTTGATTTATAGTCAATGGCATAATCCAATTCCATCACATCCTTAACAAAATCACATTTTTTCTTTCCGCCTGCGATACCTATAGTTTTACAACCAATAAGTTTAGCCATTTGACCAACGACAGAGCCTACAGCGCCAGAGGCTGCAGATACAACCACGGTATCACTTTCCTTTACTTTTCCTACTTCTTTAAGCCCAAAATAAGCAGTTCTACCCGGCATGCCTGCTGGCCCTAAAAAAGATTGTATTGGAGCCAAGTCAGGATAAATTCTCATTAATGCAGGATTATCATCATTACATCTAATGAAAGACTGCCAACCTAAGTGAGCTGCAACGTAATCTCCAATTTGGAATTTCTCTGATCTGGATTGAATTACTTGCCCAACACTTTCGCCTGTCATTACCTCTCCTATTGCAACAGGCTCGGTATAAGATTTCATATCGTTCATTCTGCCTCGCATGTATGGATCAATAGAGAGATACATCACTTTTATTAAGATTTGATTCTCATCAAGATCACTTATAGAAGTCTCTTCTAATTTCCAACATTCATCTTCCGGCATGCCTTCAGGTCTTTTTGCCAAGACCCATCTCTTATTAATTTTTTCCATATTCCTTATTCTCCCTTTTTTACTTTGAATGTAATTATTCCGTCTTCCTCAGAGAAAGATATCAACGAATGATTAAGATATTCACAGAACTTTTTAACATCTTTAATTGCAGTAGGATCTGTGGCTATGAGAGTCACTTCATCACCTTTTTTAGCTTCATGAATAGATTGATGAAGAAGCATTATTGGCTCAGGACATTTAAGACCTTTGGCATCTATTTCAATCATTCAAGAACTTAAGACAAATCTATTTCTACCTCTCCCAGTAGTATAATTAACTCTTGCAATAACAAAAGCTGCCGAAACAAAAAGACCAACGGTCAAACCAATCCACATACCTGGTGCCCCAATAGGATTAGAAAAGAAGTCAGTCATTGACAGGGTATATCCAATTGGCATTCCAATAATCCAATAAGCGATAAACATAAAAAAGAATAAAATCTGAGTATCTTTAAAACCTCTCAGAGCACCAACGCCAGCAAAGTTGAGCCCATCTGCAATTTGGAATATGGCAGCAATTATTAATAATGTAGCTGCTAAATTCACAATTTCGATATCTGGATTGAAGAAGCTAGCAAGGTAATTACCAAACTCTATGAGAACAAAAGTATTTATAATTGCCAAAAACAAGGCAAAAAACATAGCAAAAAATGAAGAATATCTTGCTCTATCCAATGAGTTTGACCCTACTAAATTTCCAACCCTAACATTAGCTGCTAAGCCTATTGATAGGGGCAACATGAAAGTTAAAGTAGTTACTTGCATGGCAATCGCATGAGCAGAAATAACATTTTCACCAAGCCTGCTTAAAATCAAACCTGCTCCACTAAAAACAGCTATTTCTATAAATAAGGTTCCACCAATTGGTATTCCAAGTTTCATGATTTCAGAAATTTGTTTTGGATTAGGAGCTTCAAAATTCTCAAAAAATCTAATTTCTTTAAAGAACTTTGAAAAATAAATGTATCCAAGAATGATTAGAAGAGAAGACCACGAAGAAATTAAAAATGCTATTCCACAACCTTTGCCACCCAATTCAGGGAAGCCAAACTTACCAAAAATCAAAACATAATTCACTAGAGCATTTATTAAGACCATCACAACATTTATATAAGTAATGGGAAGTGGTTTTTTCATACCCTCACACATGGATCTTAAGGGTTGAAATAAAAACATTGCCGGAGCACCAATCATCAACCCAAATAAATAATCCTTTGTAATGGTCTTTACTTCTTCGGGAGTACCTAAAATATTAAGAAGTGAATCAGCATTTAACGTGTAAACAACAAATAGAAGAATTAAGGGGATTGCTAGCCAATAAGATTGCTTTACGATGGGTCCAATTTGCGTAATTTGCTTTGCGCCATAAAATTGAGCAACAAAAGAAGTAACGATAAACAATACTCCTGCGATCCCAAAATAAGCAGGCCAAAAAAGCATATTACCTATAGCAACAGCAGCCTGATCAACTGTGTTGTAATTACCAGTCATTAGAGCAGAAATTATTCCAGTAGCGTGAGCTGCTAATTGAGTCAAAAGCATTGGAGTAGCTAATTTAAAATATTCCTTGGCTTCTTCTGAAGCCATTGAATTTTTTATGACGCCATCTTCTGTGGAAGTGTTGAGGGTTTCTTTCATAGAATCGCTGTATCATACATGATGTAAAAATATCTGGAGATTAAAAATTAGAAAAGACAATAGACCTTTTTGGCTTAAAAGAATTCATTGGTGGTTTGATCAACAATACATAAAAAAAATTATCACTCCTCAATTTGATCATTTGGGAACCAGTCCTCTTATTTTAGGTGTTAAATATCTTCACGTATCTGGTAAAAACATATCGGTTGGAGATTTCGCAACTTTTATAACATCCCCAGATGCTCATGTTCACATTACTACATGGAATGCAGACAAACACGATGGAAAAATAGAAGCAGGCAAGTTTTGTTTGTTTAGTCCAGGAGTAAGAATTTCTGCGGCTACATCAATAAAAATTGGAGATTCATGTATGTTTGCCAATGGAGCATACATTTCCGACTCTGATTGGCATGGAATTTATGATAGAGCTTTGCCTGTTGGCAAGTCTTTAGAAGTAGTTCTAGAAGACAACGTTTGGATAGGAGATAGTGCAATTGTTAACAAAGGAGTGAGAATTGGAAAAAATAGTATTGTTGGTGCTGGATCGGTAGTGGTTAAAGATGTGCCTCCAAATGTAGTAGTTGCCGGTAATCCTGCAAAAGTAGTAAAAGAATTAGATGAGAATGAAAAAATGATTTCCAGAGCAGATATGTTTTCTTCCCCTAAAGAATTAGACGATTTGTATCTCAAAATCGATCAAATCAGTCTTAAAAACAATTCTTTTTTTGGCTGGATAAAAAGTAAGTTGATGCCAAACAAGAACAATTGATGAATATTGTTATTAACAAAGACTTGCAAGAGTTAACTAAGACATTTGAAAGTAATTCTAAATTCAATATTCGAAGCCTTGCCTCACACGAAATCTCAAATAAAGCTATCAAAGATTCCGATGCTGTCTTTTTGAGATCTACGACGAAAATTAACGAAGAATTGTTAGGTAACACTAATGTAAAATTTGTCGCTTCTTTAACTTCAGGAGAAGATCACATAGATCAAGATTATTTTGAAAACTCAAATATTCATCTTTCTAAAGGAAAGGGCGGAAATGCATTAGCTGTCATTGAATATTTATTAAGTGTCTTATCTGTCTTGATTATTGGCGATAAAATTAAGCCCTATGAGACAAAGTTTGGCATTATCGGTTATGGCAATATTGGCAAAAGATTCAAAAATATTTTGGATGAAATTAATTTTCCTTGTTGTATTTATGATCCATATTTTCCCAAAGTATCCTCTAGCCTTGATGAAGTTTTATCCTCGGAAGTAATTTCCTTAAACTGTTCTTATTCCAAAACTGGGAAATTTCCATCTCATAATCTTTTGGATATAAATTTTCTGAATGAAATGAAAGATGACCAATTTTTAATTAATTCTTCAAGGGGCGAAGTTTTAAGTGATGAGTACTACTTATCAAAAAAATCTGATAATTTTATTTTTGATGTATGGCCTAACGAACCCAATCTTAACTTAACAAAGTTCAAAAAGCCTTATATCGCGACTCCCCATATTGCTGGAAAAACAATGAGCGCAGAAAATAAATTCAATGAAAAAGCTTTAAGTGAATTTAATAATTTCTTTGATGAAAATCTAGAGGCAATCGAACCAAAGAAATTTATAGACTTTACAATAGATAATTCCATAGAAGAGGAAATGGAAGTCTTCGGAATTCCGCCTTCTATTTTTCTAAAAATTTATGATGTTAAAAGAGATGACTTCGTCTTTAAAAGTTTTTTTAAAAAACAAGAAGATCCAAGAGATTTTCAGGAATTAAGAACTTCACTCAAAAGGCTAGGTTTCAATAATCATAAAATAGTTGGTGATGTAAGCACTTCAGCCAAAACAAAATTAGAGCTTTTTGGATTCAGACTTTAAGAAAGGCATGAATTGTCTAGTATAATAATCCAATGATTAACCCAAATACTCTTCTTTCTGAAGAAGAAATTGCCATTTTGAGAGATTCTAAGGATTGGAGGAATTATTTAGCTATTGTTAGTATTTGGGTTCAAATTGCTCTTGGTTTTCTTATTTTCTCTTTTTCACCAAGTGTCTTAACCTTTCTAGTTGCAGCTCTAATTATTGGAACCAGACAGTTTGCTCTGGTAGTAATGATGCACGATGGTGCTCATAATTTGATTTCAAAGAATAAAAAGATTAACGACTTTATTTCTCAGTGGCTTTGCGCCTATCCAATGATGACAGAGACGGAGAATTATAGAAAATATCATTTAAAACACCACAAACACACAGAAACCGATTTAGATCCTGATAAAAGTCTGACCGATCCTTTTCCCGTCTCAAAAAAAAGCTTTTCTCGAAAAGTATTAAGAGATTTAACTGGCGTAGCTGGTTTGAAGCGTTATTTTGGATATTTGTATTCAGCATGGGGCGTAAATGAAAATAATTTTTTTGGACACCTAAAACATTTTGTTTCTTCGCTTTATGGTTTTTTAATTTGTCAGCTAGTAATTTTTACGACATTAGCTTTTTTTAATGTGCCATGGCTATATTTACTTTTGTGGTGGATACCAAAATTAACAATTTTTAGCCTGTTTTACAGGCTAAGAAGCATCTCAGAGCATGCTTGTACATCTGGACAAGATGACTTTACTCATACCAGAACAACTTTATCGTCAAATTTTGTAAGATATTTTATTGCGCCTTTGAATGTAAATTACCATCTCGAGCATCATCTATTTATGTTTTGTCCTTGGTATAACCTTCCTAAAGCTCATGAAATGTTGAAAGAGAAAGATTTCTACAAAGATTTAGAAATTGAAAACGGTTACTTCAACGTTTTTAAAAAAGTAATTATCTAGAATGAATAAAGAAGATCTCAAAGGTAAGATTTCTAAAGCGTCTTACATAGTCACTCAAGAGCATGGAACTGAAGCACCTTTTTCTGGCGAACTTTTGGATACAAAAGAGGAAGGTATTTTTACTTGTGTTTGTTGTGGCAACGAGCTTTTTTCCTCAGATACAAAATATGATTCCGGAACTGGATGGCCAAGCTTTTGGGATGTTCTTAATGAAAATTCTGTTGGTGAGGAAGTTGATAAAAGTCATGGGATGATTCGAACAGAAGTGCATTGCCAAAAGTGCAGTGCACATTTAGGACATTTGTTTCCTGATGGGCCAATGCCCACAGGAAAAAGGTATTGTATGAATTCTGTTGCAATGCAGTTTAAAAAATCTGATAAATAAAGTTGGATTCCTCACAAAGTCAAAAGACTAAAACTTCCCTTAAGACTCTACTTGTTTCATTTTGGACATTTATTTCGAGAATATTTGGAGTTTTAAGAGATATAGCAACCACATATATTTTAGGAGCTGGAGTTGCTCACGATGTATTTGTGGTGATGCTAAAAATACCCAACTTATTTAGAAGGCTGGTTGCTGAGGGTGCTTTTAGCCAAGCTTTCATTCCTGTTTTTACAGAATATAAGAATAATCAATCAAGGGAAGAGCTAAAGAAGCTAATAGATTTAACTTTTACTGCAATTTCGTCATTGGTTCTGTTTCTCTGTATTTTATTCATGATTTTTGCCCCAATCGTAGTTTTTATTTTTGCTCCAGGGTTTTATTTTGATCCAGCAAAAAAAATTCTTGCAATAGAAATCTTGAGAATTACTTTTCCATACTTATTTTTTGTATCTATGGTTGCTTTTTTTGGAGCTATATTGAATTCTTTTAGCCACTTTTCCATTCCAGCTGCAACTCCAATCGCTTTTAATTTAAGCATAATTATTGGAGCGATATTTTTTACAGATTACTTCCAACTTCCGGTTTTGGCTATTGCCTGGGGAGTTTTTGCTGCAGGACTCATTCAATTTTTTATAAATATAATTCCTATCCTCAAACTCAAGCTGTTTCCAAAATTAAAATTAGATTTTAATCATCCTGGGTTAAAAAAAATTTCAATATTAATGCTTCCAGGAATTTTAAGCGGGGGAATAATTCAAATAAATATCCTTATCGATACAATTTTTGCATCTCTTCTAAAAACCGGAAGCCCAACTTGGCTGTATCTTTCAGATAGATTAATTCAATTACCTTTAGGAATTTTTGCTATTGCTGCAGCTACAGTCATTTTGCCAGCTTTATCAAATGCTGCTGCTTTAAAAAATGATTTAGAATTCAACGAAAAATTTAATTGGGCTTTAAAATTCATATTCATTGTAGGTATCCCGTCAGCAATTGGGCTATATTTTTTAAGCTTGGAAATCATTAGCATTTTATTCTTGCGAGGTGAGTTTTCAACTTCAGATGCTCTTATGACTAGTTACAGTCTAAAAGCATTTTGTTTTGGGTTGATTGCATTTATGGCTATAAAAATTCTTAATGTAGGATTTTTTGCAAGACAAGATCCCAAAACTCCAATGTATGTCGCTCTAGCATCCTTGATCCTAAATGTAATTTTTAATTGGCTTTTTGCTTTTAAGCTTGGTTATGGTCATGTTGGTTTAGCAATTGGAAGTGTTATAGCTGCAATAGTTAGCTTTTTTATTCTAAGTTTTATTCTTATTAAACGATCAATATTAATTCTGGAAGGAGATTCATTGATTTTTCTTATAAAAATTATTATCAGTTCTTTAGGTTTATTTATAGGACTCGTTGGCTTTCAGACATTCTTTCCTAACTTTTCTGACTGGAGTTTATTAGTTCAAATTTTTAATTTACTCTCCATCATTTTCTTTGGAGCACTTATATATTTTGGTTTAATGTTTGTACTCGGCTTAAGGATGAGTTTTTTTAAAAATTAAATGTATTTGATAAGAGGATTAAAAAACTTATCGCTATTCAATGAGAGATTTAGCGAAGAACAACTTGTAGTTACTATTGGGAACTTTGATGGCCTCCATCAAGGCCATAAAAAAATTATTCAGGAAATGAAAAATATTTCTGAAAATTCTAGCGCTAAAACAATGGTGATATTTACTGAACCTCATGCAAAGGAATTCTTTTCTATGGACAAAGACATCATGGAGCAGCCAGCAAGAATCTCCCCTTGGCGCGACAAGTTTAAAAATTTGGAAAATGAAAATATAGATTTTGCCTTTTTCTTAAAATTTAATAAGTCTCTTCAAACAATGAGTCCAGAAATATTTATTGAGAAAGTTTTAGGATCATTAAATATTAGCAATTTAATGATAGGAGATGATTTCAGATTTGGAGAGGATAGAAAAGGAGACTTTTTGATGCTTAAAGACTGGAGTAAGAGTCAGGGTATTTCATTGTCAAAATTACCTACTTTTTCAATTGATAATCGTCGTGTAAGTAGTACTTGGATTAGAGAAACACTATCTTTAAGCGATTTTTCTACCGCAAAGAAATTATTGGGCAGACCTTACTCATTTGAGGGTAAAGTTGTTCATGGAAACAGATTGGGGAGATCAATAGGTTTTCCAACCGCAAATATATGGCTTCCGAAAAATAATTTGCCTATAAAAGGAGTGTTCTCTGTAAAGATTTCAATAGATATGTCAGAATTTAAGGGTATTGCCAATATTGGAATCAGACCTACGGTTGGAGGCACCTCTCCAGTACTAGAAGTAAATATTTTTGATTTTAAAAAAGAAATATATGGCAAGCGTATAAAAGTAGAATTCGTTAAAAAAATAAGAGATGAAAAAAAGTTCAACAGCCTTGATGATCTAAAAAAACAAATTGCAAAAGACGTAAATACTGCCAAAGAACAATTACTAGATGAAAAAAATTAAAGATACTTTAAATCTGCCTAAAACAGGATTTTCCATGAAAGCTAATTTGGCTCAGAAAGAGCCAGAGATGATTAAGTATTGGGAAGAAATTAAGCTTTATGACCTGCTGCAAAGTAAAAATAAAGATGGACCAAATTTTTTATTACACGACGGACCGCCTTATGCAAATGGTCCGATTCATCTTGGAACAACAAATAATAAGGTACTGAAAGATATCATTATTAAATTTAAACAACTACAAGGTTTCAACTCCCCATACGTTCCAGGCTGGGATTGTCATGGGCTTCCAATCGAATTGAATGTTGAAAAAAAAATTGGAAAGGTAAATGTTGAGGTTCCTCCTGATAAATTTAGAGAAGAGTGTCGAGAATATGCTAACCAGCAAATTGCTATCCAAAGAAATGATTTTATAAGGCTTGGGATTCAAGCGGATTGGAAAAATCCTTACAAAACCATGTCTTTTGATTATGAGGCGAATACCATCAGGGCGCTTGGCAAAATAATTGAAGCCGATCATTTAGTAAGAGGAGAAAAACCTGTCTACTGGTGTTCAGAATGTAAGTCCGCACTTGCTGAAGCTGAAGTTGAATATTTTGACAAAGAATCTAAAGCGATAGATTTTCTCTTTCCAATGAAAAAGGAAGTTCTTGAAAATTTACTTTCATTAGAAATTAATTCTCCAACTTTTGCTGCATCATGGACAACTACTCCTTGGACAATTCCAAGTAACCAAGCAATTTCTTTCAATCCTGAGTTTGAATATGAATTAATAGAATTTGAACATGCAAACAATCAAATAGCTGTATTGGTTGCTTCAACTTTAAAGGAAAGAACTTTAGAGAGAATAGATGTTGGTTCACATAATGTTTTAGGCAAGTTATCAGGAAGTGCATTAAACGAAATCGAAGCGAATCATCCCTTTTTAAAGAGACGATCTTTATTTATTTCTGGAACGCATGTAACCGATGAAATGGGAACAGGACTCGTTCATACAGCTCCTGCTCATGGCATGGATGATTATCATGCTTGCCTAGGTAAAGACTTAGATTTCCGGAGTCCGGTTGATGAAAAGGGTGAATTTATCAAAAGCCAAGAATTCGTTGGTGGACTAAATTTAGAGGAGGCAAATAATAAAATTATTGAATTATTGAATGAAAAATCTTTATTGCTTAGTAAAAGCACTTACAGACACAGCTTTCCAAATTGTTGGCGTCATAAAATTCCTGTTTTTTTTAGAGCAACACCTCAATGGTTTATTTCCATGGAAAAGAACTTCCTTTTACAAAACTCTGAAGAAAAAATAAATGAGATTAATTGGCTCCCAGAGTGGGGAAAATCAAGAATTGAAGGAATGATGCAAGAAAGACCAGATTGGTGTATTTCAAGACAACGCTCTTGGGGAGTACCGCTTCCTCTCTTCACAAATAAAGAAACTGGAGAACTTCATCCTAAAACTCTTAAAATTATTGAAAAAGTTGCACAAGAGGTAGAAAAAATTGGTATCCAAGCTTGGTATGATATGGAACCAAGTTCGTTAATTGATGACTATGAATTATATGAAAAATCTTCTGATATCTTGGATGTCTGGTTTGACTCTGGCGTAACCCATCATTGTGTTTTAGAACAAAGAGAAAACTTATCTTATCCTGCTGATCTATATTTAGAAGGTTCAGATCAACACAGGGGGTGGTTTCAGTCTTCTTTATTGACTGGCATGGCTATTAATAACGAGGCTCCATATAGATCAGTTCTCACACATGGATTTGTAGTTGATGGCGAAGGAAAAAAACAATCTAAATCTCTGGGTAACACTGTCTCACCTCAATCAGTCTGGAACAAGAAAGGAGCTGATATTCTAAGGGCATGGGTAGCTTCATCAGATTTTAGAAATGAAATTTATTTTTCAAATGAAATTCTCGATAGAACAGCGGATTCTTACAGAAGAATCAGAAATACGATAAGATTTTTGTTATCTAATTTATATGATTTTGATCATCAGCAAGAAGTCAGTTTAGATTCAAGAGTGGAAATAGATATATGGATTCTTAAAGAGGCAGAAAAACTCCAAAATGAAATTATTGAAGATTATTCAAATTATGAGTTTCATTTGGTTTATCAAAAAGTTCTAAACTTTTGTACTAACGAATTGGGAAGTTTTTATCTAGATATTCTCAAAGACAGACTCTATACCTCAAAAAAATCTGGTATTTCCAGAATTTCAGCGCAAGAGACAATAAAAAGCCTATTGGATAATTTATTATTATGGATTGCACCAATTTTAAGTTTCACAGCAGAAGAGGCTTTCAGAGAGTTCTATAAAGACAAAAAGTCTATATTTTTAGAAAGTTTTTCACCAGCCCCAGAGGACACATCCCTATCTTTAGATGAAGATTCTTGGAAAGTGTTAAACGAAATAAAAATTGAAGCAAATAAACTTTTGGAGGAAAAAAGAAATGATGGAATTATTGGCTCTTCCTTAGATGCTGAGGTAAAAATCTTCTGTAACTCTGAGACCTTTTTAAGACTAAGCCCTTGTATTGATGAGTTGAAATTTCTTTTAATTGTTTCAGATGCATCCTTGGAAGTAGCAGATGATGATCAATCGTCTATTTCTATTGAAGTAAAACCCTCTGATAAAGATAAATGTGATCGTTGCTGGCACCATACGGGAAATCTCAAAAAGATTTT
>CENJ01063969.1_pt1 | contig 17258 bp, 20 predicted proteins | sample 356161 | NCBI WGS metagenome assembly CENJ01 (sample SAMEA2619531, study PRJEB7988) | marine metagenome | biome: marine biome (ENVO:00000447); feature: surface water layer (ENVO:00002042); material: "saline water (ENVO:00002010), including plankton (ENVO:xxxxxxxx)" | depth 5 m
GTATTTTATTACTCATATTATTTTTTAATACTATTAATGAATTCCTGTGCTACTTCTCTTTCTATGCCAGAAGAAAAAAAATGCCCACCAGAATATTTTTTAACTATTGGATCATTATAGTTCTCAATAGCTTCTTCGACTAGTTGTGAATCTATTTCATCATCATCTTCTGCATAGGCAAAATAGCTTGGAATAGATTTGCTTCCGATAATATTATGATCATTAAGTCTATCCCCCATAGCATTTCCTAAAAAGAACTTTTTAAAAAAACTCTCAGTTCCTTTGACCTCAAATTGCCCAATGTAATGATCTAATAATTTTTTACTCATTAAATCCTCGTATTCTTCAATTCTTTTTAAAACACCAGGAACCAAAAAACCTCTAGATAATAAGTCACCGTATAAAGGTATTTTTATAATTGATAATAGAGGAACATTTGCAGAATTAATAACTGGAACTTGATAGCCTATGAAACTAATATTTTCTGGATTATTTGCAGCATATTTAGCTACAACCGCAGCACCAAAAGAGACGCCATATAATATTATGTCTTCAATTTCACAATGCTTAATTAGCTCTTTAAGTTGTTTTTCCATAAGCTCAATACTTACATTAGTATCAACCCTGTCTGAATAACCTCTACCATATTGGTCATAGGTTATTACTCTGTAATTATTTTCAAGAAAGACATTTACGTATTCCTCATATGCAAGTGATCCAAAAGTAGCGCCATGAACAATTACAATAACTTTGTTGTTTTTATCTCCAACATCTTTATAGGAAGTAATACCTTCGGTTAGCTTTACTTCTTGATAACCAGAATTTAATCTAAATTCATTTATATCAATACTCTCTCTATCAAGAGCTAAATATAAACAAGCTGGAATAGCTATAAATACAAAAAGAAGGCAAAGAATTTTTTTCATTAACTAATTATATTAACCGCGCTTTAATCAACTGACATAGCAGCTGTGATATGCACTAGCTGGATCATTTCCTTTCTATAGGGGTATATTGCATTTCTTGAGGAAGAAGAATTTTAATACCATGTTCTTCTCTTAGATCTGATATTTTCATAGAAAGATATTCTTCAGGCATTTTAAAGGGCCACTTCTTCTTCATTTTGAATGCTCTAAAAATCACTTTTCTTTTTACACCCCCAAGTTTCCAAAAAATTTTTATAAAGCCTAAAATGCCAAATTCTTTATATAAATCTTTATAAAGTTGTTTTATTTGAGGAAGGCTCTGATATCCCCAAATATATTTCAATTCCCATTTACTCCCCCAAACAACCCAACTATCAAGAATTGATTCTTGTTCAATAGATATATCAAGACCAAATATGACATGGGTGCAATCATGATCTCTTAGAAGTGTTCCTGAGTCATTGTCATCTTCAAAAACTTCAGTAGTATCCGAAAAAGATTTGTAATAGCAATCCAAACCCTCTTGCAGAGTTAAATCACAGTCTTGTTCTTGGTATTCCAGCATTATGTTAAAAATTTTAGCATTTCTTTTGAAAGCTTATTAAAGCCACTTATATCTTTTGAAGAAACAGCTATTGGATTTGAATCAGAGATCTTCTCTTTAACAAAGCTTATAGCCTTAGCTATGTTGTTATTTGATAATTTATCACTTTTTGTAAGCACTGGAATACATGGAATATTAAAACTCCTACACAAATGAATCATTTCCCAATCACTTTCTTTCAAAGGATGACGAATATCCATAAAAATGATGACGGCAGCTAAAGCTTCTCTTTTTTGAAAGTACTGTCCTAATAATGGCCCCCAATCTTTCTTTTTTGCTTTGCTAGATTTAGCAAACCCATAGCCAGGTAGATCTAATAACATCAAATCATCGTTAACCTTAAAAAAGTTTATTTCTGTAGTTCTTCCTGGAGTTTTGCTTATTCTTGCTAATTTTTTATTTTCGGTAAGAGCATTAAGAGCACTAGATTTACCTGCATTTGATCTACCTGCAAGCAAAATCTCATATCCAACATCTTCTGGAAGTTTTTTATAGTCTGTTACTCCAAAAATGAATTCAGTATTTTTAAAAAGGTTTTTCATTTAAACGTTTATATCATATCAACCTATGTTTATAATACACATCAACAAGACACACTTATATTTTCTATGAAATATTTTTTAATATTTTTTGTTTTTTTAGGCTTTTTCAGCAGCATAGAATCTGCAGAAGCTGGCTCTAAAAAAATTGTAGTACCTGAAAACTTTCAGTCAGGTGATGCTGAAAAAGGCTCGCAACTCGTCGAGTCTTGTGCCGCTTGTCATGGTGCGGATGGAAATAGCATAAGCCCTGACTGGCCAAAGCTTGCAGGACAAAATCAAAAGTATATTTATGAACAATTAAAGTATTTCAGAGATGGAGATAGAATGAATGCTCTAATGATGTCAGTTACGCCATATCTTCAAACCTTGGAGGACAGCGACTTATTAGATATTGCTGCTTATTATTCAGATTATGCTGTTTCTGTTGGGCAAGCAAAAAATGATGAAGAGTTACTGGAATTAGGCACACAGCTTTACAGATTTGGTAATATGAAAAAAGGTGTTCCTGCATGTACTTCTTGTCATGCGGTTCAAGGACAGGGTAATAGTCTTGCTGGTTTCCCATCTGTTGCTGGACAGCAAGTTGGGTATTTAACATCAACGCTAAAAGCATATAGATCTAAAGAAAGAAATGCAGGCGAGTCATCACTTATGATGCAGTCTATTGCCCAAAACCTTTCTGACGATGAAATAGATGCTTTAGCAAATTATATGCATGGGTTATATCAATGAAGAATACTAAAAATAAAATAGGACTAATATTTATTCTGCTTTTTACAGTTTCAGTAAATGCCGAATACAGATTGGGTGTTGATTATGTAATGGTAAGCAACCCAATGCCTGTTAAACAAGATGGTGTCGTCGAAGTTATGGAATCATTTTGGTATGGATGTAATGCATGCTATTCATTTGAATCATCTATAAACGCCTGGGCAGATAGTCAAGCAGATGATGTTAAGTTAACCAAGATGCCAATAACTTGGGGCGGTATTCATCAACTGCACGCAGCTCTCTACTATACAATTGAATCACTGAAGCTAGATCCATCAACTCATGCAGCTGTATTTGTCACAATTCATAAAGAAGGCAATTTTCTGCAAAGCCCTAAGGCGATTAAAGAATTTCTTGAAAAATTTGGTGTTGCACCAGAACTGACAGAGCAATATCTTAATTCTTTTACTGTTAAGCAAAAAGTAAATCGTGGAATTAAGTACGCAAGGCAGTTAAAAATTGATGGAGTGCCAACAATGATAGTTGATGGTAAATATGTTGTTAAATCAAAAGGATCTTTTGGAGACATGCTTAAAGTTGTTGATCATCTTATTCAACTTCAAAAACCTATTAGTTAAAAATTATGAAAAATAAAACTCTGCTAATTGTATTACCCCTATGCTTCTTATTTTTATTTAACGGTAAAAAATATGATGAGGCTGTAAAAGAAAGATTATTTCTTCCAGTCAAAATGTGCCTTGAAGGTGAAGATTGTGGGACATCATCACAAGCCATCCAGATGGCTTCAGCTACTCAGGTTGAAGTAAAAAAAGTTGAGCTTTCTGAAGGTTCAGAACATGTTGTAAAGATGTTGAATTCAGGCGATGGCGGCCAAATGATTTTTGAACCAGCCGTAATAAAAGTTTCAGTAGGCGATACAATTCACTTTAAAGCTACCGACATGTCTCATAATTCAGCATCTGTTCAAGGGATGGTTCCAAATGGAGCTTCTGCATGGGCAGGATCAATGAATCAAGACGTTAGCGTTACTCTTGATACAGAAGGCGTATATGTTTATCAATGCGACCCTCATGCGATGATGGCTATGATCGGCGTTATTCAAGTTGGTGATGCTGTCAATATGAATGAAATAAAACAAGCATCCGAAAATTATAGAGCTACCTTCGTTATGAATGCTGATAGGATTGATAATTATCTAAATCAGCTTTAATTTTTTTCTAATTCAGAAAGTCTTTTTTCCAAATCATCGATAATTTTTTCAAGGTTCTGGTATTTAGATTTTCTAACAAAACCATTTTTTTCAATCATATTTTCTATTTGAGGCGAAACGTTTTTGCCAATATTTTTTAAAACGTCATTAGGTATTAATTTACTAAAGTTCTTTAATTCTTTCTCTAGTATATTTTTTATAGCTTCGGATAAATTTTTCTCAGTCATATTTATTTTTTATAATTTCAGGCAAATCTTTCCAAGCATTAAATTCATCTGGCTTTAGAAAATCTTGATCCCATTCTGAATTATTATTATTAAACCAAAGCGTATCAATGCCAAGATTAAAAGCACCTAATATATCATGTATCTGATGATCTCCAATATGGAGTATATTTTCAAAACCAACATCATTAACTTGTTTTATAGCCTCATCAAAATGAGCACGATGCGGTTTACTGTTTTTTGCCTCAAGAGAGCTTATTGAAAAATGAAAATACTTGCCAATATCAAATTTATATATATCAGCATTGCCATTTGTTAAAACTCCTAGAGTATATTTTTTTGATAAATCTTTAATCACCAACTCTACGTCATCAAAGAATTCAATTTCATGTCTTTTTAGCATAAATAAATCAAATGCATTTTCAACAATTCTATTTCTATAGCTTTCAGGCTCTATATGCAGGAGTTTTATTCTAAAAATTTCTTTTCTAAGTTTGCTTATATCCCACTGAACACTTGGATCATTTTTAATTAATTCCTCTCTTATCTTAATAAAATCATTGAAGTCACCCCATTCAACTTTGCCTACTTGATCTTCAATCCACTTTCTTGTTTCAAATTCAGCCTTTGTAATTGTTGGCATGTTGTCCCAAAGAGTATCATCAAGATCAAAGGTTATCATTTTAATATTTTTCATTTTTTTGCTCTTGGGTGAGATTTATCATAAATTTTTACAAGATGTTGATAATCCAGCTTGGTATATATCTGAGTTGTTGATAAAGAGCTATGACCTAATAGCTCTTGTATTGTTCTTAAGTCACCACTTGATTCAAGCATATGTGTTGCAAAACTATGCCTTAGCATGTGCGGATATATTGGGGGCAATCCTTGTTTTAAAGCTATTTTCTTTAATCTTATTTGAACACTTCTTATTGAGAGCCTGGAGCCTTTTGAATTCAAGAATAGAGCATCTGTTTTATTTACAATCTTTTCTCTTTCTATTAACCAACTTTTAATCGCATTAATCGCAAACCTTCCTAAAGGAACTAATCTCGTTTTTGATCCCTTGCCAATAACTCTTAAAAAAGACATTTCTTCTTCGAAATCTTTAATGTTTATGCCAATAGTTTCTGATACCCTCAATCCAGAGGAGTACATCAACTCAATTATTGCCATGTCTCTAATTTCAATCAGAGACGAAGGTTTGAAATTCAATAATTGTTCAACATCCTCAGGAGATAATACATCTGGCAGATTACTTGGCGTCTTTGGTGCTGTAACAAGATCAAAAGGAGATGAAGCAATTAATTCATTCTTCTTTAGATAACGAAAAAAACCTTTTGCAGACGAAAGATGTCTTTGGATACTTCTTGGATTATTCCCTTGTCCATAAAGATCTCCAACCCAGGCTGAACAAATCTCATCATCAATTGATGCATAACTAGTAATATTAAGAGTCATTAAGAAGTTAGCCAATTTTTTGAGATCTCTTCTATATGAGAGATAGGTATTTTCGGATAAATTTTTTACTTCAGATATATAAGAAATATACTCTTCTATGTTTTTATGGATAAAGTCATTATCCCCCATAGTTAGGATGACAGTTTTTTTTCAAGTATGTCTCTTATGTACTCTATAAAAGTGGTATCTTCATCTCCAAGATATTTTGCTCTGTCATAGCTACCCAGTTTTAAAAGACCGATTTGATCTTTTAAAACAATAACAGCAACTACCAAAGACTCAATTTTGTTATCTTCAAACAAAAAACCCATTTTTTCATTCGAAAAAGAGCCACAATGGACAGCTCCCTTATGCATAGATAAACCTGTACCTTTTTCTATCTTATCAATAGCCTTATTATCAAAAAACTCAATTAGGCACTCATCAACACCAAAGTCTTTTTTGAAACTTTTTTCTACTATTTCCTTAATACTATCACTTGTAGCTGATTCTAATATTTTAAGAGTGAGGTCTTTTGACTTTTTAAAAAGATCTTCATTAATAGTCGCAGTATCTATAAATGACTTTAATAACTCAATTACATTTTTATGTTCATCTCTTAATTTCATTATTTGTCTTTCTAGAATAGATGATGCGGAGCTTTGCGAATGCTTAAACTTCATTTCACTTACCAGAGACTCACGAGTTACAAAAAAATCTAAATTATCGAGTAAAAATAACTCAACATCTTTCACGTCTATTTTTTTAGCCATCTATGTTTCCTTTAAATATAAAACTTGTAGGACCAGCCATTAATATACCATCATTATATTTCCTAAAATTCAATTTACCCCCAAACGAACTTACCTCTATGGGATCCTTTGCCTTATTGATAAAAATTGAAGCTACACTAAGCGACGCTGATCCACAGGAAAGAGTTTCACCGACACCATTTTCATATGTTCGAATACTAATTTTATTTTTTTCCTTTTTATAGATGCTTAGATTAATTTCTATATCTTTAGCTGATTTGGGTAACTCTTTATATATTTTTGCAAGGTCAACTTTGCTGATTGATTGCATCTTTATACACAAATGATTATTACCTATGTTTAATAAATTAAATGGCTGCTTTGATTTATTGGTTAGCACCTTATGAAGGCGTGGATTACTTATATCAACAGGATTTTTAATATAAACAGATACCTTGGCTTGTTTTGATGGGAAGCACTCAACAATTCCAGCTTTTGTCATAAAAGATATTTTTTTTTGAGGTGCAAAAGAGTTGCGCCATACATAAGAGGCAACGCACCTTATGCCATTAAGACACATATTTGCTTCAGACCCATCAGCATTAAAAAATTTTACGAAGAAATCATGAGTCTCTTTAGTTGGTAAGCATAACTTTATAAGCTGATCGAATCCAACTCCTTCGTTTCTATTGGAAGCTTTTCTAATAAAATCTTTTTTAACCTTAAGCTTATTTTCAACAGAATTAACAATTACAAAATCATTGCCATTACCGTGCCATTTTTCGAAATCAATCCTCAATTTCCATCTCATTTTTAAACAAATCGTCGTAAGACTCTCGTTTTCTGATAATTTTGTACTGATCTTTATCAACTAAGATTTCTGGCGGTCTTCTTCTTGTATTGTAGTTAGATGACATAACGTGCCCATAAGCACCCGCAGTTTTTATTGCAAGTATATCTCCCTCTTTTGCTCTCATCTTGAAGTCTTTAGCAAGAACATCAGACGATTCACATATTGGCCCAACAATATTCCATTCAGACGATTCAGCCGTATTTTTTTCAATGTTACAGATGTCGTGCTTAGCTTGATAAAGAGCAGGCCTTAATAAATCATTCATTCCAGAATCAACTATTAAGTATTTATCTTTAATATATTCTACTTTGGTGATTAAAATTCCAGCATTTCCAGATATGCTTCTACCAGGCTCCAAAATAATTTTTTCAGCTCTATCCTCTAATTCTTGCTCGATAATATCTGCAAGCTCTTTTGGTGTTGGCGTATCTAAATTACTATAAGAGATCCCAAGGCCGCCTCCTAAATCTAAGAATTCAAGCTTTATTCCAAATTTATCAATCTCTTCTGCAAGCCTTTTTATATATTTAGCAGTAATCTTGTAGTCATTAAGGTCTACTATTTGTGAGCCAATATGACATGACAATCCAATAAGATTGAGATGTTTTGAGGTTGATATATGCTCAACAAATCTGATAATTTGATCTAAAAATATTCCAAATTTATCTTTCTTCCTACCAGTTTTTATATACTCGTGCCCACCAGAGTCAACCTCTGGATTAAATCTTATTGCCACATCAACAGTTTTATTTTCCTTAGAAGCAATGCTCTCAATTCTGTACATTTCAGATTCAGATTCAATATTAAACGAAAGAATATTCTTTTTAATACCATTAAGAATTTCCTCTTCTGATTTTGCAATACCTGTAAAAATAGTTTTTTTGGGATCTCCGCCAGCTGAGACAACTCTTTCAAGCTCTCCACCAGATACAATATCAAAACCGAAACCATTTCTATGAAGTAATTCGAGTATTGATAAATTGCTTAAAGATTTCACAGAAAAACATATCAAGTTATCTTTTTTTGAAAACGCATTTTTATAGCTGTTTATATTTTCTTCAAGAGTTTTTTTTGAGTATATATATGCTGGCGTGCCATATTTTTCAGCTATATCTCTAATATTTACATCCTCACAGTAAAGAGAATCTGCTTTGAAGATAAAGTTATCCATCTTAAATATATTTATATGATCTAGTTTAAAACAACAAGGGGCCTCTAACCCCACAACTAGTGAGAGCTATTAAAGACAGTAATAAAAAACCATGATTAATATTCATAAAGTATATTATGAGCAAAAAATCTCATAAATAATACTAATGATTAATATTTATAGCTTTCTTCTTTAAATGGGCCTTCTTGAGGAACATTAATATAGTCTGCTTGATCTTTTGTAAGTTTGGTAACAGTGCCACCAAAACCTTCAACCATAAGACTTGCGACCTCTTCGTCTAATTTTTTAGGCAGAACTTCAACAGTAATCATTTCAGCTCTCGTGTCGCTATCATTAATATTTGCAAAACCCTGCTTATATAAGTGGATTTGAGCTAGAACTTGATTTGCAAATGATCCATCCATAATTCTGCTTGGATGTCCTGTTGCATTACCTAAATTAACTAGCCTTCCTTCAGCCAAAAGAATAATATAATTTTTACTAGATAAATCTGGCGTTCCATCAGGTGCTGTATCTCTAAATATTCTATGCACTTGAGGTTTAATCTCATCCCAATAAAAGTTTTCTCTCATGTAGGCCGTATCAATCTCATTATCAAAATGACCAATGTTACAAACCACTGCAGTATTTTTAAGAGTACTTAGCATTGCAGAGTCACAAACATTTACATTGCCTGTTGTTGTAACAACGAGATCAGTATCACCCATAACTAACATATTTATATCATCTGGATTTCTAGTTACAACACCATTCTTGTAACATGACACAACAGAAAAACCATCCATGCAGGCTTGCATAGCACAAATTGGATCCGATTCAACAACACTAACAATCATACCTTCTTGAGCAAGACTTGCAGCAGAACCTTTGCCAACGTCCCCGTAACCAATTACTAGCCCTTTCTTACCTGAAAGCAGCATATCAGTTCCTCTTTTAAGAGCATCATTAAGGCTGTGCCTACAACCATATTTATTATCATTTTTTGCTTTAGTAACTGAATCATTTACATTAATTGCAGGAACTTTGAGTTCACCTTTTTCAAGCATTTCTTTTAATCTATGAACGCCAGTAGTAGTCTCTTCAGATACACCATGAATTGTTTCTAACATCTCTGGAAATTTATCATGAACCATCGCGGTCAAGTCGCTTCCGTCATCAAGAATCATATTTGCATCCCATGGCTTACCATCTTTGCAAATAGTCTGTTCAATACACCATTCAAATTCTTCATCTGTTTCACCTTTCCATGCAAATACTGGAATTCCTTTGGCTGCCATTGCAGCTGCAGCATGATCTTGGGTAGAAAAAATATTACAAGATGACCATCTCAATTCTGCACCTAAATCTTGTAATGTTTCCATAAGAACTGCTGTTTGTATTGTCATGTGAATACAGCCCATTATTTTGGCTCCAGCTAATGGTTGTTCGGCTCTGTACTTTTCTCTTAATGCCATTAGGGCTGGCATTTCATTTTCAGCTAGAGAAATCTCTCTTCTTCCAAATTCAGCTAGATTAATATCTGCTACTTTATAATCATTTTCCATTTTATTTCCTTAGTAAAATTTATTATTGCGAGATTTCTGAAGCTTTATCAGTTCTTTCCCATGTGAGATCTATATCAGTTCTCCCAAAGTGCCCATAGGCAGCTGTGGGAAGATATATCGGCCTTTTAAGATCAAGCATATTTATTAGGCTCTTTGGTCTTAAATCAAAATGCTCTTCAACTATCTTTTCAATAGCATTTTTAGAAATCTTTTCACTATTAAATGTATTAACATTAATTGAAGTTGGTTTGGCAACACCAATTGCATATGAGACTTGTATTTCACAGTAATCAGCCAATCCAGCTGCGACAATATTTTTAGCAACATATCTTGCAGCATATGCTGCAGATCTATCTACCTTTGAAGGATCTTTGCCGGAAAAGGCACCGCCTCCATGCCTTGCCATGCCACCGTATGTATCTACTATTATCTTCCTACCTGTCAGTCCACAATCTCCTACAGGTCCTCCAATAACAAATTTGCCTGTAGGATTTATATAGATGTTGGTAGAGTCTAAAATCCATTCTGCTGGAACAATTGGTTTAATTATATGCTCCATGACTCCCTCTTTAATCTCATCTTGAGATACATCTTCGTCGTGTTGAGTTGATAGAACAATAGCAGAAAGACCTTCAATTGTTTTTCCATCATCAGAATAAATAGCACTAACCTGGCTTTTTGCATCTGGACGCAACCATGGAAGAACATTCTCTTTCATTACATCAGCTTGTTTTTTTACCAGTCTATGAGATAAATCTATTGGAAGAGGCATAAGTGAATCTGTTTCAGTACATGCATATCCAAACATAAGTCCCTGATCCCCAGCACCTTGTTCGAGATTTTCGCCTTCGCCTTCTGTAACCCCTTGAGATATATCTGGAGACTGTTCAAAAACAAGATTTGTGAATTCACAAGTTTCACCATTAAAACCATAATCATCAGTATCATACCCAATATCTGTAATTGTTTTTCTTACCACTGGCTCTAAATCAGGACTTCCAGTTGAGGTTATCTCTCCTGCAATATAAACCATATTATTTTTAACCATTGTTTCACATGCAACTCTACTATTTGGATCTTCTTTTAAATATGCGTCAAGTACGGCGTCTGATATTTGATCGCATACTTTATCTGGATGCCCAGCTGAAACGGATTCAGATGTAAATATATAACTCATAAACTCTCTCCCTCGTTAACTGAGATTTTTTCTGAAATGTCCTAAAAAAAGACAAGAACCAATATTACAATATTTATAGCAAAATATCATTTTAATCCTATGATTTTCATTGCAAAAATATTATTATCGACTAATTCAAAGGGGAAACTTAATTGCTTCAGTCTGATTCTATAAATGCTCTTAGATTTTTGTCAGCAGATGCTGTACAAAAAGCAAATTCTGGACATCCTGGAATGCCTATGGGGATGGCTGAAATTGCATATGCTTTATGGAGTAAGCACCTTAACCATAACCCATTAAATCCAACCTGGTTTAATAGGGACAGGTTTGTGCTTTCAAACGGCCATGGCTCAATGCTTCTATATAGCTTACTGCATTTAACCGGTTACGATCTTTCAATTCAGGATATAAAGGATTTCAGAAAATTAAAATCAAAAACACCTGGTCATCCTGAGTATGATATAGATACAGGCATTGAAACGACCACTGGTCCCTTGGGACAGGGTATTGCTAATGCAGTTGGTATGGCAATTTCGGAAAAGATTTTAGCAGCAGAATTTAATAAAGAGGATATTCAACCTATCAATCACTATACCTATGCATTTTTAGGAGATGGATGTTTGATGGAAGGTATTTCTCATGAAGCTTGCTCATTTGCTGGAACGCATAAACTTAGCAAACTAATATGTTTCTATGATCAAAACGGTATTTCAATTGATGGAGAGATAGAAAATTGGTTCACAGATGATTCTGTCAATAGATTTGAAAGTTACGGTTGGCAAACAATATCAGTAGATGGCCACAATGTTGATGAAATTGATCAGGCAATAGTAAAAGCAAAAGAAGAGTCCACCAAGCCATCTATGATATTTTGCAAAACAACAATTGGCTTTGGCTCACCCAATAAATCAGGTACAGCTGATGTTCATGGAGCTGCTTTAGGAGAAGAAGAGCTTGAAAAAACAAGGGAAGCTCTTGGTTGGAAATACTCATCGTTTGAAGTACCTCAAGAGGTATATGAATTCTGGGACTCAAAAGAATCAGGAGCTAATATAAATTCAGAATGGGATAGTTTAATTAAAAAATACGAAGAAGATTATCTAAATGAGTCACAAGAACTACATCGAAGAATAAACGGAGACCTACCAATAGATTTTCAACAAAGATTTATAGATTTTCTCGATGATTGCAATTCAAATAATTCTTCTATGGCAACAAGGAAGGCCTCTAAAGCATGCTTAGATTTTTTTGTTAAGGAAATGCCTGAGCTTATAGGTGGCTCTGCTGATCTTACTCCATCAAACAACACTTTTTCTGCTTCAAGCTCAACATTCTCTAACGATAACCCCTCTGGTAATCATATTAACTATGGAGTTAGAGAGTTTGGCATGTCAGCAATAATGAATGGCATGGTTCTTCATGGAGGAATCAAACCCTATGGAGCAACCTTCTTAGTTTTTACTGATTATGCAAGAAATGCAGTCAGGTTATCTGCATTGATGGGATTGCCAAATATATTTGTTTATACACATGATTCAATTGCGCTTGGCGAAGATGGACCAACCCATCAACCAATTGAACATATGGTTACCTTAAGATCTACTCCTAATTTAAACAGTTGGAGGCCAGCTGACTTAGTTGAGACTGCTATAGCTTGGAAAAATGCTGTAAGTTCTAAAACAACACCGACTTGTCTAATCTTTAGCAGACAGGGAACCTCAGCCTTAAATCGAACACCTGAACAACTCTCTTCTATTGAAATGGGTGGCTATCTACTTGAAGAAAATAAAAATCCAGACATAACCATAGTTGCATCTGGTAGTGAGGTTCAGCTTGCTTTAGATGCAGCAAATGAATTATCAAATGAATCAATTGAAGCAAATGTTGTATCAATGCCTTCTTTAGATATTTTTTTAAAACAGAGCAGTGAATTTCAGGATAAAGTTATCAATCCCAATAAGCCAGTTCTAGTAGTTGAGTGTGCTCATCCAAATTCTTGGTACAAAATATTAAATAGAAGCGATAAAGTAATTGGAATTGAATCATTTGGTGAGTCTGCACCAGGAGGCGAATTGCTTGATCATTTTGGGTTTAATAAAGAAAATGTAATCAAGACAGCAAAATCATTAATCAATGATTAATCTATCATCTATTGATGTAACAAATAAAAATCTTGTTATAAGAGTTGATATGAATGTACCCTTGAAAAATGGAAATATTATTGATGCAACAAGGATAGAAGCATGCTTGCCAACAATTGATTACGCACTAAAAAATAATGCAAATATTTTATTAATTAGTCATCTCGGAAGACCAACCGAAGGAAATTTTGAAGAAAAATTTTCTTTAATGCCTGTTGCTAATCACTTGTCTAAAATAATTAAAAAATCTTGTGAATTAATTGATACTCCTAATTCAGACACTATTTTTAACAGCAACTGTCAGGTTCAGCTACTAGAAAACATCAGATTTTTTCATGGCGAAAAAACAAACTCTGATGAGCTTGGATATCAGTTAGCTAATCTTGGAGATGTATATGTATTTGATGCTTTTGGAACAGCACATAGGGAACAAGCTTCTACACATTCAGCCATTAAACAATCAAAAGTAGCTTGTGCGGGACTCTTGCTTGAAAAAGAAAATAATTTTCTTGGCAAAGTTCTTGATAATTATGAAAACCCGTACTTGGCTGTAATTGGAGGAGCAAAAGTATCTACAAAACTTGAACTAATAAAACATATCAACAATGTAGCAGAGAATATAATTGTTGGTGGCGGGATAGCCAATACTTTCATATGTGCAGCAGGTTATCAGGTTGGAAAGTCTCTTATTGAAGATTCTATGATTGATTTTGCTAAAGAAATTCTTAATGAAGGTAAAATTTTACTACCTAAAAAAGTTATAACTTCAGATAACTTTGAAGGCAGCAACGTTAAAGAAAAATCTATTGCAGATATTGAAGATCATGAGATGATTTTAGATCTCAAAATAGAAAATGAAACACATACAATCATAAATTCTGCAAAAACAATTCTTTGGAATGGTCCTATGGGTGTTTTTGAAAATGAATTATTTGAAGATGGTACCAAAACACTTTCTCAAGCAATATCAAACTCAAGTGCATTCTCTATTGCTGGAGGCGGAGAAACATTATCCGCTATTAATAAATATATTAATTTAGATGATGTATCATACTGTTCAACAGGCGGAGGAGCTTTTTTAGAGTTCATGGAAGGAAAAATACTTCCATCTATCAAGGCATTAAATGCTAAAAATACGGAGGAATAAATTATGACATTAGAAGAAATAGCAACATTTATTGTTGCAGACGGTAAAGGTATTTTGGCAGCTGACGAAAGCAATCCAACATGTGGAAAAAGATTTGATTCTATTGGGGTTGAATCCACAGAAGAAAATAGACGAGATTATAGAGAAATGCTTTTTAGGTCAAAAGGTATGAAAGGAAATATTGGCGGAGTAATCTTATTTGATGAAACAATTAGACAATCTGCTGCTGATGGAACTTTATTAAGAGAAATAATTTTAAAACAGGGAGCATTACCTGGCATAAAAGTTGATAAAGGATTGCAGCCAATAGAAAATTTTCCTGGCGAGACTGTTACCGTTGGTCTTGATGGTCTTGATGAAAGGCTTAAAGAATATGCAGAAATGGGAGCAAAATTTACAAAGTGGCGTGCAGTAATTAATATTGGTGATGGAATTCCTTCTGATGAGTGCATTCATGCAAATATGGATGCTCTTGCACAATATGCAAAGTGCGCTCAGGAAAATGGCATGGTTCCAATTGTTGAGCCAGAGGTTTTAATGGATGGCGAACATTCCATCGATGCTTGTTACGATGCTTCTGAACGATCACTAAAATCTTTATTTGAACACCTAGAAAAATATCAAGTAAATATTAAGGGAACCATATTAAAACCAAACATGGTTACTTCTGGTTCTAACCACAATATTCAAGCCAGCATAAATGAGGTGGCTACTAGAACTATTGATTGTCTTGTTAAAAATGTTCCAGCAGAGTTGCCGGGTGTTGCATTTCTTTCTGGTGGCCAGTCAGATGTGCTAGCAACAGCTCATTTAGATGCAATGAATAAAATAGGCGGGTTTAGCTGGAAATTAAGTTTTTCATATGGTCGAGCTTTACAGGCAGCAGCTCTTAAAGCATGGGAAGGGAAAGTAGAAAATATTTTTATATCACAAGATGAACTTTCTCATAGAGCAGAAATGAATAAATTAGCATCCCTAGGTGAATGGGATGAAAAGCTTGAAGATAGATAAACTTGTTAGCCACTGTTCAAAGAGTATCTGAGGCTGAAGTAATAATTAATGATGCTAAATATTCCTCTATCAAAGATGGAGTATTAATTTTTGTTTGTATTGAAGAAAAAGATATTTCTGAAACAACTAAAAAAATGGCTGATAAGATATTCAATTTCAAAATGTTAGATGGACCTAATGGCATAAATTCAGCTTCTCTAAAAAACTTGGAAGAAGAAGTTTTGATAATAAGTCAGTTCACTTTGGCTGCAATAACAAACAAGGGAAATAAACCAAGCTTCCATAAAGCAGCAAAGCCAAATGATGCAAAATTATTGTATGATAAATTTGTAGCAGAATTTAAAAAGCTTTCTAGTAAGGTTTCTGAAGGGAAATTCGGAGCTTTTATGGAAGTGTCTATGATCAATAAGGGACCAGTCACATTTAACTTTAATATTTAGATAATTATGAAAAACATATCAATATTTTGTGGAGCGCATGAAGGAAATAACCCAAAGTATGGTGAAGAGGCAAAGAAAGTTGCTGAAAGCATAGCCAAGAAAGGAATTAATGTTGTTTTTGGTGGTGGTAATGTCGGCCTTATGAAAATTATTTCTGACACTGCTCTTGATAATGGTGTTGAAGTATTGGGTATTTCTTTAAAGTCATTACATGCTCTAGAATTAGCCAACCCTCGACTGAAAGAAATAGTAGTTGCAGATACGCTGCTTGATAGAAAAGATGAATTTATGTCTAGGTCAGACGCATTTATTGTACTTCCAGGAGGAGTAGGCTCTCTTGATGAGCTGGCTGAAATCATGGCTAGTAATCAGCTAGGCATCATTAATAAACCTGTTGGCATTTTGAATACCGAAGGATACTACGATCACTTATTAAGTTGGTTTAATAAGGCGGTTGATGAGGGCTTTATATCTCCAGCAAACCTTAAAGAGTTGCTTGTATCTGATTCACCCCAAGAGTTGGTTGAGATGGTAGTAAATCATACCAGACCTTCAGATGATGACTGGACTAATAGGTTGGGACTATAGACCTTGTCTTTGGAAGAGGCGCGTGTAATTGTTGTTGTATATACAGCCGTTTTACTCCCTTTAATTATATATTTCTTTAATAAATCTAAAATACCAAGCTGGGTACCAAGTTTCTACATTATTGCAGTTATTGTTTGTGCTTTAGGATGGGAAATATGGTTTACATTTGGCTGGCTAGATGGCGATCCCGTTGATATAAGAAGAAGTGCGGCTCTTAATACTTGGCTTCCTAAAAATATAAATTGGTTGATGAACTCTATGGGAGATGCTGGAGCAGTTCTTTTGGGAGGATTTTGGTTGATGTGGTTAACTCACAATAAAGATAACTCAGTATTCTTAGAATGGAAATGGAGTGCTTTTATAGTCTTGCTTGCATGGTGCATAGGCCAAAATATTTTAGTAGAAATGTTTCTATATCATGACCAACTTGCAGAGGGAAAGCCTCTATCTTGGGCTCCCCTATCCCCGCTAGGACCATACTTTAATCCAATTTTATTTGAATTTAATAATAGAACAATAATGCTCCAATCTCAGATGCCATGGCTAATCCTACCTTGGTTTTTTTATATGACTTTGATTAACTTAAACAAATCTTCCTAACCATTTATATAGATAGTACGAAAGAAAAAACTGCCCCACATAAAAAGTAATAACTATAAAGCCAACAAACCCATTAGACATAAGTACTTCAAGAAGAGCTAAAACATTTTCAAGTATCATTAATTCTTGCAATTGCTTAAATAAAATACCTAACAA
>CENJ01027782.1_pt1 | contig 17257 bp, 19 predicted proteins | sample 356161 | NCBI WGS metagenome assembly CENJ01 (sample SAMEA2619531, study PRJEB7988) | marine metagenome | biome: marine biome (ENVO:00000447); feature: surface water layer (ENVO:00002042); material: "saline water (ENVO:00002010), including plankton (ENVO:xxxxxxxx)" | depth 5 m
TTAAAACATACAACACCGTGGTTTATAGACTCACTAGTCGAAAACAGAGAGGAACTTATTCAATATTTAAAGTTAAAAAATATCGGAACCAGAGTGATGTACCCTCCTCTAAATAGGCAGAAAGCTTACAATATTGATTTGGACTCTCCTGTGTGTAACGAAGTAGATCGTAAGGGACTTTGGCTACCTTCCAGCGTTCAATTAACAGACGACGAAATTTTCTATATTTGTAACACTATAAAAGCCTTTTATAAAAAATAAAGTCATGAAAATTAATTGTATTGGTCTGGGTTATGTTGGGTTGCCGACTTCTCTATTATTAGCACAAAAAAATTTTGATGTTGTTGGAGTGGATATCGATGAAAAAAAAATAAAAAAAATAAATTCTCATAATTTATTTTTCAATGAAACTGATTTACAAGACCTTTTTTCTAAAGTAGTAAAAAAAAATAATTTTAAAGCAAAATCTTTACCAGAAGAAGGAGACGTTTTCTTTATTGTAGTGCCAACCCCAGTTAATTCAGACAAATCTTACGATTTGTCATTTTTAAATTCCGCAGTTGATTCAGTGATCCCCTTTTTAAAGGAAGGTAATATCTTAATTATTGAGTCAACGGTTCCTGTAAAAACAACACAATTAATTTCAGAAAAGATTTTCAAAGAAAGAAAAGACTTAGAAGGTAAAATTTATGTTGCTTATTGTCCCGAAAGGGTTTTGCCTGGAAATACTTTGTATGAATTAAAAAATAATGACAGAGTAATTGGAGGAATAAATAAAATTTCTACTCAAAAAGTTATTAATTTTTATAGAGAATTCGTAGATGGGAATTTGTATGAAGCTGATTCGAATACTGCAGAACTCTGTAAACTAGCAGAAAATTCCTTTAGAGATAATCAAATTGCTTTTGCAAACGAGCTATCTATCATTTGTGACGAATTAAATGTCAATGTAAATAATTTAATTAAAATAGCTAACAAACATCCTAGAGTAAATATATTAAAACCAGGTACCGGCGTTGGCGGTCATTGTATAGCAGTTGACCCCTGGTTTTTGATATCCGATTTTCCCAATAAAACAAATCTTATTAAAAAATCCAGAGAGGTAAATGAATCTAAAACTGAATGGTGTATTAAAAAAATAAATTCTTTGATTAACGAATATTATGAAATACACAAAAAATACCCTCTAGTTTCTTGTATGGGAATCACTTACAAGCAAAATTCGGACGATTTAAGAGAATCGCCGTCTCTAAAAATTGCAAAAAATTTAAAAAATCAAACGAATTTTAAGACTTTAATTTGTGATCCTAATTTAGACAGCCATTCCGATTTTGAGCTTTCAGATTTTAAAAAAGCCTATGCTGATTCAGATATTATTTTGTGGCTTGTAAATCATGAAGAATTTGGAACTATAAAAAAAATTGAAGGGAAAAAGGAATTAGATTTTTGCGGTCTAAATTAATTGGCCAGCCCAATGAAAAAAACTTTAAATTTTTTTAAGTCTAAATTAGGAAATAGTCCTTTTATAAAAAATACTCTAATCGTAACTTTTGGTACGGGCGTTGCACAAATATTTCCAATGCTTTCTTATCCTTTTTTAGCAAGAATTTTCTCTCCTTCAGAATTTGGACTTCTAGCGATCATAACTTCATTGGTGCCAATTATGGCGGTTATTTCTAGTGGTGCATACGAAGGAGGGATATTACTTTCAAAGTCCAAAAGAGCTTCAATAAATCTGTCGGCATATATTTTAATAAGATCATTTCTTATATTATGTATTTTTTCATTATTTATTATTCTCTTTAGCAAAAATATTGCAGATATATTAAATGAACCTCTTTTAGAAAAATGGATTTTTTCAGTTCCAATAATATCTTTAGGTGTAGTTATTTTTAATATTTCAAATGAATGGAACGTAAAATATAAATATTTCACATCATTAAGCTTGAATAAAGCTTTATACACTGTAACTAATGTTGTTTTTAAGCTTTTTATTGGATTTTTTTCAATAATAAAGTTCGGAGGTCTTATTTTAGGAGATCTTTTTGGAAAGATTTTCATGATCTTCTATTGTTTTTTTAAACTTAAGAGTTTAGATGGAAGTTTTTTTAATGCAGTAAATTTAAAAGATGTCAGACAGTCACCAAAGTTTGTCTATGATTTTCCGAGGTTCGTTATGCCAGATCAAATAATAAGCAACTTGGGGGGTTCTATACATATTTTTTTTATTAGTTCTTATTTTGGTAGCGCTCAAGTGGGATTGGTTTCTATTGTAAGTTCATTATTGTATGTTCCCATAACTATTTTTAGTTCTGCTATTAAAGATGTATTCAGGCAGAGAGCCGTAGAGGATTTTGAATCATCAAAAAATTGCAGACCTTTATATTTGAAACTACTAATCCCAATTACTTTGATAGCAATCATTGGCTTTGGATTTTTATATTTTGTACTGCCAAGTTTTTTTAGAATTTTATTCGGACCAGAATGGGAAGATGCCGGAAAGTATGGACAAATTCTCATCCCTCTATTTTGTTTTAGTTTTATTAGCATGTCTTTAAAAGATGTTTTTGTTGTTGTAAAAAAAATGCATATTGCCTTAATTTGGCAAGTTTTTTACATAGTTATATTGCTCTTTTCCTTGGTTGCTGGAACTATGTACTTTTCTGATTTAGATATTACTTTGCATCTAATGACGTTTTCAGGGTGTATTGCTCACAGTCTATATATGATTCTTTCTTTTTATTATGCTAAAAATTAAAACTTATGGCTTCAATTTCAAATTATAAAGATTTTTCATCCTCTTATTTTTCAAAGAATAAGTTAAGTTTAAAAATTAGGACTGAAACTATATTTTTAATTTGTGGAATATTTTTATTTAGATATATATGTGACGAATCTTATTTAATAACAAAGATGGTTTTTAATTATGAAAACCCTTTTTTATTTGAACCATCTTTTTTTTCTAAAATTATATCTTGGATTTTTTTGATTTCATTTTTACCATTTCTTTCAAAAATATACTTCAAAAAAAATCCAAGTGATAACATAATTTTCCTTCTAGGCCTTGTCTCTTTAGTGCCTTCTACTACCTTAATAGCTGCTAATGGATCATATTCCATTATTTATATATTTTTACTTTGGATATATTGGTTTTTGCTTTTTGCACTTTGTATTTTAATTCCGTCTTTCAATTTAAATGTATTTAAAAAAATAAGGTCTAAACATTTTTACATGACTTTAATTTTTCTAATTTGCGCATCAGTAGTTTACTTATCTTGGTTAAATACTGGATTTAGAATTATCTTTAACATTTTTGATTCTGCAATGATTTACGGCTTAAGAGTAGAAGCAAGAGAGTATTCAAGTTTTCCATTCATAGGGTACTTGCAACACGCAGGCGATAATTTACTTCCTATTTTAATGGTATATGTTTTTGCAAAAGGAAAAAAATTGCTTTCTCTTTTTTTATTATTTGTAATTCTATTAAACTTTGGAATTACTGCTTCTAAACAAGTCTTTTTACTATTGTTTTTGGGCGTCATAAGTTGTTTCTTTATAAAAAAAGTATATCTTCCTAGGCTTTTTTTAATCGGAGCAATATTTGTGACTCTGGCAACAATATTAGAGTTTTATATCTTGAAAACCGCTATTAGCTCAATGTTTTCGAGTTATCGAATATATTTCATTCCAGCAAAATATCATTATATTTATTACGAATTTTTTTCAACTTATCAGCCAGATTACTTTAGACAATCTTTTTTAAGATATTTTTTTGAATCTCCTTATGATAGAAGTTTGCATATGATCCTAGCTGACTATCACAATAGAGATTATTATGCTCGAGCAAATAATGGTTTATTTTCTGATGCTGTCATGAATTTAGGATACCTCGGAATAATTATTTTCCCTATTTTAGTAATCTTAGTTTTGAAATTGTTGGACGGCGCTACACAAAATTTGCCTTTATCGGTAATTTTTATTGTAATCGTAACCACAAGCTTTATGTTGTTAAATTTAAATTTATCAATTGCTTTAATTTCAGGAGGATTACTTTTAATTTTATTTACACTTTATAGTCTTCCAAGACAGGAGCAAAAGTCTTGAAAATTTGTCATGTAATAAGTGGTTACTTTAGAAACGATGCAAGAGTTTTCCATAGACAATGTAAATCATTACAAAGAAAAAATAACGAAGTAATTATACTTTCAAATGACGGAGAAGAAGAAGAAACGCTTGATGGAGTAAAAATTTTTTCTTGTAATATTTTTTTTAAAAGAAGAATACTAGTCTTGCTTTTTGCGACTTTTCAGTTTTTTTTTAAAGCAAAAAAAATTAATGCTGATGTATATCAACTTCATTCTCCAGAATTAATTTTTTTAGGCCTATTGCTAAAGATAAATGGAAAAAAGATAATTTATGATGCTCATGAAGATCTTCCAAGACATGTTGTTGAAAAGGAATGGCTTTTTTGGATCCCAATAACTATAAGAAAAGCAGTTGCCTTTTTAATTGAAAAATATCTGGTTTTCGCTTTAAGAAAATATGACGAGGTTATTACTCCTCATCATCATGTTAATGATCAATTTTTAAAACAAAAAATTAAATCAACCCTTGTAACTAATTTTCCTATTATAAAGACATTTAAAAAACAAAACCTTAAAGATTATTTAAAAAAAGAAAATGTAATTTGCTATACCGGAACAGTTTATTCTTACAGCAATCAGGAAGAAATTCTTCAAGCAATTTATGAAATAAAAAACGTACAGTATAAAGTTGCTGGTTATTTTGAACCAAGCCATCTTAAAGCATTATCAAATCACAAAGGTTTTGAATCTCTTGAGTATATAGGAAGAATCCCATGGAATAAGTTAAATGACTTTTATGAACAAACTACAGTGGGGATTGTTATATACGATTATAAACTTAATCTTGGAAACAAATTAGGTTCATTTGGTACGAATAAAATATTTGAATATATGGAAGCTAGCTTGCCAATAATTTGTACAAATTACTCTCTTTGGGAAAAAATTATTGAAGAATATAAATGCGGTATTGCTGTTAATCCAGGTTCAAAACGAGAAATAAAAGAAGCAATCGAATATTTAATCAAAAACAAAACAGAAGCTTATGAATTTGGTCAAAATGGGAGAAAAGCCGTAGAAGAAAAATTTAATTGGAACTTACAAGAAAGAGATTATTTAAAGGTTATATATGAAAGTAGAAATAGATAAAAAAATTTCATTTGTAATTTCTTCTTGTGATAAATACTCGGACTTATGGGAAATTTTTTTTGCTTGTTTCTTTAAATATTGGCCAGATTGTCCTTATGAAGTTTACTTAGTTTCAAATTTTAAAGAATTTGATTCAGGAAAAGTTAATTCAATAAAGATTGGACAAGACAAGGATTATGGCACGAACCTTAAAACGATAATTGATAATATTCCTACCGAATGGTTTGTTTTGTGGATTGATGATGCAATTTTTTCAGAAAAAATAGATACTAAATTAATCAAAAAGGTCTTTGCCGATGCTCAAGAAAATGAAGTCGGGTCTTGCCTTTTAATACCTACTTATCCAGTGGTTTATAGCAAAGATAAAAAAGAATTAATTGGACCCATTCCAAAATTTGTCAAATATAGGGCAGCGATTGGATGTTCTTTATATAATAAAAAAACTTTTAAAAAGTTAATTTTAGAAGGAAAAAATATTTGGGAACATGATGTTAATCAAGAACCAAATTCTTGGGATGATAAATTCTATGCTCTGTCAACAAATTTAACCAAACCTTTATTTCCTCACGAACATGGGGTCAAAAAAGGTGAATGGTGTCGACCCTTCATACAGTTCTTAAAAAAAGAAGGCTTTAAAAATTTAATTCCATCAAGAAAAAAAGAATCTATTTATTCATTTTTATACAGCAAAATTTATCACTTAAGACTTAATTTTTTTAAAAAATTTAAAAAACATTGGTACATATAATTTTATGAAGAAAAATAAAATTACAATAATAAATTATGGAATGGGGAATATCGGTTCCATAAAAAATATGATTAATTATCTTGGACATGAAGCAACAATTTCTAATAAAAAACAAGATATAAATGACTCAGATTTCTTGATATTGCCAGGTGTCGGTAAATTTGATCATGCAATGAAAAATATTTTTGAATTAAACCTTATCGATGTTGTTAGAGAAAATGTATTAGAAAGAAAAATTCCTATATTAGGAATTTGCCTAGGAATGCAATTGATGTGTTTAGAAAGTGAAGAGGGAAAAAAAGAGGGCCTAAGTCTAATTGACTATAAAGTGAAAAAATTTAATTTTAGTGATCAAACAGATTTAAAAATTCCACATATGGGTTGGAATTTTCTCAATGAAAATCCTAACAATCTTTTATTTAAAAATATATCTGGAAAATTAAGATTTTATTTTGTTCATTCTTATTACGTAGAAGATATAGGACTTTCTTATAAAAGTTCTACCACATCTTATGGTCTAGACTTTGTGTCTTCATTTGAAAAAAATAACCTCTTTGGCGTTCAATTTCACCCAGAAAAAAGTCATAGATTTGGAAAGGAGTTATTTAAAAATTTTTTAAATTTTTATGAATAAATTTTTTAGAATAATTCCCACTCTTCTTTTAATGAATGAAGGGCTTGTAAAAACTGTTAATTTCAAAAAACCAAATTATATTGGAGATCCTATAAACGTAGTTAAAATTTTTAATGAAAAGGAAGCAGACGAAATAACAATTTTAGACATAAGCGCTACTCGAAATAATTCTGAACTTAATTACGATTTTATTAGAGATATTATTTCAGAGGCTTTTATGCCAGTCGGATACGGAGGAGGTATTAAAAGCCTGTGTCAAATTGAAAAGTTATTTGAGATCGGAGTTGAAAAAGTAATTTTAAATAGTGTTTGTTTTAAAAGTTTAAATCTTATTCAAGAAGCTTCAGAAAAATATGGTAATCAGTCAATTGTAGTTTGTGTGGATATAAAAAAAAATTTATTTGGAAAATACAACATATTTTCGAATTCAGGAGAAAAAAAACAAAAAATATCTTTAGAAGAATATATTAACAAAATAGAAAATTCTGGTGCGGGTGAAATAATTGTCAATTCAATTGATAGAGATGGAACCATGAAAGGCTATGATCTACAGATTTTAAAAGAGATTAACAAAAAAGTTAAAACACCTCTAATTGCCCTAGGCGGTGCAGGAACAAATAAACATCTTAAGGAAGCCATAGAGGCTGGGATTTCAGGAGTTGCTGCTGGATCTTTATTTATTTATCAAGGAGTTCATAAAGCGGTTTTAATTAGTTATATTAAAAATGAAGATTTATTTGAATATCATATAAATTGATATAAAAAATTTTAAAAAATGAGTGCTAATTATCAAGTTTGTTCAAGGTGTGTGATGGATACTACATCATCAGAAATAAAATTTGACTCCGAAGGAGTTTGTTCATTTTGCAAAGAATATGATGATAATGCGAATTCTGATCTTCATAACTCTGCTGAAGATCAAAAAAATCTTGAAAATTTTCTTAAAAAAATCAAAAGAAAAAGGAAAAAAAATAAATATGATTGTTTAATAGGAGTTAGCGGAGGAGTTGATAGTTCTTACGTAGCTTATGTCCTTAAAAGAAAATATAATCTAAATCCTTTGGCTATTCATCTTGATAACGGATGGAACTCTGAGCTAGCAGTTTCTAATGTTGAAAGCCTTATGAAAAAATTAGAAATAGACTTAATTACTCATGTTTTAGATTGGAATGAATTCAAAGATATTCAACTATCCTTTTTAAAATCGTCTATTTCTAATATAGAAATTCCTACTGATCATGCTATATGGGCAATTTTATTAAGAACTGCTTCCTCAATGAAGATTCCATACATTATTGCAGGTAACAACGTAGTTACTGAATCTATTATGCCGAAATCTTGGTTGTATCAATCGAAAGATTCAAAATTGATTAAATCTATTTACAAAAAATTTGGATTGAAAAATAAGATTAAAAATCTACCTATGTTATCAATTTTTGATTTTATTTATTTTTTGATTTTTAAAAGAATAAAATGGATTCCACTTCTCAATTATATTGATTTTAATAAAGAGTCGGCTAAGAAAACTCTTATGCAAGAATTGCAATGGAGAGATTATGGAGGAAAACATTATGAATCAATTTTTACTCGTTTCTTTCATAGCTATTATTTAGTTAATAAATTTGGATTCGATCTACGAAGACCTTATCTGTCAGCATTAATTTGTTCGCAACAAATTTCTAGAGAGGAAGCTTTAAAAGAATTATCATTTTTGCCTGCAGAGAAAGAGATAATTAAAGCAGATAAACTTTATGTAGCAAAAAAATTAAATTTAACTGAGTCCGAATTTGACTCAATTATTAATAAAAAAAATAAAACGTTTTCTGATTATGGCAATTTGAATTTTCTGTGGCTTTCATTCTCAAAATTAATAAAAGTTCTTAGACGTTTTATTACGTCAGTATAATAATGAATTTAGAGCCGTTAATTTCTATTATTGTTCCTTCATACAACCACGAAAAATTCATTTCAGAAACTATCGAGAGCCTCTTAAATCAAACCTATAAAAATAGAGAAATAATTGTTCTTGACGATGGATCTACTGATAATTCAATAAAAATAATTGAAAAATTTAAAGACGAAAAAAATTTCGTTTATGCTACTCAAAATAATCAAGGTATTTGTAAAACTTTAAATAAGGCAATAAGAGAATATTCAAAAGGCGAATATATTTCTATCATAGCTTCAGACGATATTTGGCATGAATCAAAGTTACAATTTCAAATTGACAAGATGATAGAAAATCCTTTTTCTGAGCTTTGTTATTCTCAGGCGATTGAGTTTTCATCAAGCGAAGGAAATTTTGGTAAAATTTTCCCATCTCATTCCGAAGGCTGGATGCTTAATAAGGTTTATATAAGGCAGCATGTGCCTGCTGGAACAATGTTGTTTACTAGAAAATTATACAATGAAATTGGGGGTTTTGATGAGTCGCTGATTGAAGAAGATTGGGATTTTGTAATTAGATCTGCTGCTAAAACAAAATTTTCTTTTGTTAATCAGCCGCTTCTTATTTATAGAAAACACGATAAGAACATAATGAAAGTAAGATCAAGAAAATTAATTTTTCAGGAAAAGAAGAAGATACTTTATAAAAATAGAAAATTGGTCAATCCCCTTGTTTATTTGTTTTCTCTTTTTTCTCATTTTCTTTATGATTTGTATATATATAAAATAATTAAACGTTTTAAAATTTAAATTTAAATGAATTTCAAGATCCATCCTACCTCAGAGGTTCAAACAAAAAATATTGGAAAAAATACTGTAATTTGGCAGTTTGTCGTAATACTTAAAAATGCGATTATAGGCTCTAACGTGAATGTCAATGCACATTGTTTTATTGAAAATGATGTAGAAATTGGATCTAACGTAACTATCAAATCTGGCGTCCAAATATGGGACGGAATAAAAATAGAAAATGGTGTTTTCATTGGTCCAAATGTATCGTTTACTAATGACGCTTTTCCTAAAAGTAAAAGTTATCCAGATAAATTCTTAAAAACTTTGGTTTGTGAGGGAGCTTCCATTGGCGCAGGATCTGTTATCTGTCCAGGCATTAAAATTGGGAAAAATTCTATGATTGGGGCTGGAACAGTTGTAACAAAAGATGTCCCTGAAAACGGCTTGTGTGTTGGAAATCCTGGAAAACTTGTAAGGTATCTTGATGAGTAGTTTTAAGAAACTCAAATCTAAAAATTGCAGGCTAATGAAATTGAATAAAATTATTGACCCTAGGGGAAACATAACTTTTCTTGAAGAAAAAAACCATGTGCCATTTGATATCTCGAGAGTTTACTATCTCTATGACACTCCAAGTGGGGCAGAGAGAGGAGGGCATGCCCATTATGATTTACAACAATTGATCATTGCAGTCTCAGGTAGTTTCGATGTGATAATTGATGACGGTTCAAATTCTGAGAGGATAACTTTATTAAGGCCAGATGAAGGACTATTGATTTCTTCCATGATCTGGAGAGAGTTGAAAAATTTTTCTGGAGGAGCTGTTTGTTTGGTCTTGGCTTCAAACTTATATAGCGAATCAGATTATATAAGAAGTTACGACGAATTTCGTAACATCGTAAATAAGAGCTAAAGATGAAAGTAAGTTTTCTAGAATTGATTTTTGATGAAAAGCTCCAATCAATGATCAATGAATCAATATTAAAAATTTCTAATTCTTCAAATTTCATTGGAGGGAAAGAAGTAGAATATTTTGAAAAAGAATATGCAAAATTTTTAAATCTCAAAGAAACAATAGCAGTTGGAAATGGTTACGATGCTCTGGTTTTATCATTAAAAGCGCTTGAAATTTCAGCAGGCGATGAAGTAATAGTTCCTTCAAATACTTTTATAGCAACTTGGCTTGCAATTGTAAGTGTGGGCGCAAAGCCTATTCCTGTAGAGCCCATAGAAAAAACTTATAATATCGACTATACAAAAATTGAAAAAGTAATATCAAAAAAGACTAAAGCTATTATTCCCGTTCATTTATATGGACAGCCTTGCAATTTAGATCCAATTATATCAATTGCAAAAAAATATAAAATTAAGGTTATTGAAGATGCAGCTCAGGCACATGGCGCTAAATACAAAGGAAAGCTTATTGGTGCTCACGGAGATCTAGTAGCGTGGAGTTTTTACCCAGGAAAAAATCTAGGAGCTTATGGGGACGCTGGAGCCATAACTACAAATAATTCTAAAATTGCAAAGAAGCTTAGATCAATGCGAAATTATGGATCAGAAGTTAAATACAAAAACGATATTATTGGGGTTAATTCAAGGATGGATTCAATTCAGGCAGCTATTCTGAGAAAAAAATTAAAAAGATTAAAATCGTGGAACAAAAAAAGATCTTTTATAGCAAATTTCTATAAAGATCAGCTTAGCGATTCAAATTTAATTTTACCTTTCACAGAAGAATGGGCTAGTCCAGTCTGGCATTTATTCTGTATAAGGCATCCAAAAAGAAATATTTTAATGGAAAAACTTAAAAGAAAAGGAATTGAAACTTTAATTCATTACCCTATTGCTCCTCATAATCAAAAGGCCTTTAAATATTTAAAGTCGAGCAAGAAATATCCTTTGACAGAAAAAATCTCTAAAGAGTTGTTGAGTTTGCCAATTGGTCCGCATTTGAATGAAGAAAAATGTGAATACGTTTGTGATAGCCTGAAGAAAATCCTTTAGAAAATTAAATATATGATTATGGAGGTAAGAAATCAAAACTTTGAGATTAATGAAGCAAAAGAAAAAGAATTAAAAGCAATTTCATTGGTTCATAAAAAAGCTTACGGAAAAAGTCATTTCACATCATTATTTTCGTCGAATTTGTTATCAGAATATTATAGGTATTTTCTTACAGGAGAATCAAAAATTTTGATTTATGTAGAGGGCGATGAGATTTTAGGATTCATTGTTTTTGGGAAAAGTATTTCGAAAAAGATCAAACATTTTAAGAAAAATAATAAATTATTAATTTTCTTTACTGCTATGAAAAATCCTTTATCAAGCTTTAAGATTCTTTTGAAAAAAGTAATAAAATTTAAAATTAGCAAAAATAAGTTTCGTGAATCAAGTTTTATTCTTTTATCTGTTGCTTCAATGGCTTCAAATAAAAAAGTAGGTTATAAATTAATGAAAGCAATGATAAATGAAGCGATTTATAATAAAGAAACAAACATTGGCTTGTATGTAAATATGAATAATTTTAGAGCTTTAAATTTATATAAGAAATTAAACTTTAAAATCCAAAATCAAATATCAAACCAGTTTTATATGGAGCTAAATATCAATTAAGAGCTTGAAAATATGATCTGGAAAGTACAACTATGTGAATTGAATTATACTCTTGAGGAATCAAGGGCTGTTGAAAGAGTTATTTCCTCTAAATGGCTGACAATGGGAGATAACGTAAAAAAATTTGAAAATAAATTTTCACAATTTTTAGGCGAAAAATCATTGTGCTCGGCAGTTTCTAGTTGTACCGCGGCATTACATATTTCAATTCTTGGCTTAAATCTCAAAGCAAAGGATGAAATTATTATGCCGGCCTTGACTTTTGTAGCTAATGCCAACGTCATAAAGCTTTCTGGCTGTAAGCCAGTTCTTGCTGACATAGAATCCTTACAAAATCCAAATCTTAGTATTGAAACGATAAAAAAGGTTGCAACAAAAAAAACAAAAGCTATTTACATAGTTCATTTTGCTGGTTTTCCATGTGACGTTGAGCCTATAGCTGAATTTTGTAAAAGAAATAATATTTATCTAATCGAAGATGTGGCCCATGCTCCAGGTGCATCGATAAATGGAAGAAATTGCGGAACCTTTGGAGATGTCTCTTGCTTCTCTTTTTATAGTAATAAAAACCTCTCTACCGGAGAGGGCGGCATGATTGTTACAAGAGATAAAAAGCTTCACGAGCGTTTTCAAAAAATAAGATCTCATGGAATGACTGCAGCAACCCTTGACAGACATGAAGGTAGAGCATATTCATATGATGTAGTTTCTCCTGGGTTAAATTATAGATTCGATGAAATAAAAGGTGCTTTAGGGTTGGTTCAACTTTCAAAATTAAAAAGGGCGAATAATAAGAGAAAAAAACTATCAGAAAGATACTTAAAGAATCTTAAAAATTCTCCATTAATGTTGCCTTTTTCTCAAAAAAGAGAAAAGTTTGAATCCTCACATCATATAATGCCTGTGCTACTTCCAAAAAATATCAATAAAGAGGAGGTAATTAATTTTTTAAAAAAATTAGGCATTCAAACTAGCATGCATTATCCTTCTTTTCACAACTTTTCTTTTTACAAGAAATTTTTCAGTAAGAATAAATCTCCAGTTTCTTCTGAGTTCATTCAAAGGGAACTCACTTTGCCTCTTTATCCTGATTTGAAATTTAAAGAAGTGGACTATGTATGCGACTCAATAAAGAAATATTTTGATGATAAGAATTTTTGATTTTTTGTTAAGTTTGATTGCTTTATTTTTGCTAAGCCCAATCTTTTTAATAGTTATTTTAGTTTTGAGATTAACAGGTGAAGGTAAAGTATTTTATTACCAAAAAAGGATTGGAAAAGGAAAAAAAATAATTACTTTGTATAAATTTACAACCATGATGAGTGGGAGCGAAAAAACAGGAACAATTACAGTTAAAAATGATCCAAGAATACTTCCATTTGGAGCTTTTTTGCGAGATACCAAGATAAATGAATTAGTACAATTGGTAAATATCATAAAAGGAGATATGTCCTTGATTGGCCCCAGGCCTCAAACAAAAGAATCATTTGAATTATTTGATCGAGATACTCAAAATATAATTGGTTCTTTAAAGCCTGGATTGTCAGGTTTAGGGTCAATTGTATTCAGCAATGAAGAGGCTATGTTAGAAAATGAGACAAATCCCAAAGATTTCTACAGAAAATTCATAGCACCTTTCAAAGGAAAATTAGAAATCTGGTATTCGAATAATGTAAACACTAAAATATATTTTACGCTTATTTTTTTAACTCTCATCGCAGTTTTGTTTAAAAAAAATGGAATACCCTACAGATTTTTTAACTCTTTACCTGAAGTCCCTGAGAACTTAAGAAAATTTATAACTATTTAAATTTTTTAATTAACTAATATTTTAACAATAGAATTATAATTATCTAAATTATGACAAAAAAAGAGGTTTTAATTGATTACTGGAAGAATATTGATGATAGCTTGGACAATTTATTGGAAACGGGCTATGCAAAATTACCAAATTTGAAATCTTTTAATTTAGATTATTTTTCAAAAATTATTTCTGAAGATACAGGAAGTAAAACTTTCAAGGAATTAGGCGAAGGCCATAAAAACTTTCTTAAAGAGTTAGAGATAGACGAATTTTTAACTCCTAAACTTTATGAAATTGCTAAATCAAAATTTGGATTCAAGGGATCACTTTCAGATCAGTATCATATTGCGAGAAAAGTTATGCCGGGAAATTCTAAAGAAATGTTCAGAGCCCATTTTGATTCACACCTTTTTACAATAGTTTTTCCGATTAAGATTCCAAAAGATCCAATATCAGAAAAGAAAGGAGATTTAATTTTTTTCCCTCGCGCAAGAAAAAAACCTAAGACAGAACTTAATAATTTATTGGGTAAACTTTATTTTAAAAGGTTTGCCTCAGAGAAAGGCATAGAAATATTGTCTAAAAAAATAGAAAAAAAAATAGATGATTTTCAAGATTTTCGACCCCTTTTATTTTTAGGAAATTCCACGCTACACACTAATTTTCCTGTTTCAGAATTTTGCGATTCTTATCGACTTACTTTGTTGTCCCATTTTTTTGATCCTAGTTCCAAATTTGGAATTGGAAACATGCTCAGAAGGCTTAGATCAAGATGAGATGAGTCTATGAAATTATGATGCTTAAAAGATTTTTTTTTTCATTTAGAAAACAAAAAAAAATATATTACATTGACGATTATTCTGAAAAAAACTCAGTAATAGAAAGGCTTTCCTCTCAAAAAATACTGTCTGTTGATACTGAATTTATTTGGAGAAACACTTATTATCCAAACCTATCGCTTATACAAATCGCCTCGAAGAAAGAGATATTTTTAATTGATTTTTTGAAATTTAATAAACTTAATTTTTTTCAAAGTATTTTTAAAAATGTTGATCTATTGGTTTTTCACGCATTAAGAGGTGATCTGATGGTTTTATCTTCAGCTCTTGGATTAAAATTAAATAAAGTTTATGACACTCAAATAGCAGAAAAAATCATTTCCGGAGGAGAAAATCAAAGCTATTTGTCCCTTGTTGAAAAATATTTTCCAGTGAATTTAAAAAAAACAGAAACTAACTCTAATTGGCTCAAAAGACCGCTTTCGAAAAAGCAAATAAAGTATGCAGCTGAAGATGTAGATTATTTGATAGATATTTATACTAAGCAAAAAAAGATATTAGACCTTAAAAATGAATATGGAAAAGCATTAAGTCAATCCTATGCGGAAGCTCAATTAGGCAACCAAGAATTTTATGTTTCTAGACTCGCAAAATTAAACTCATCAACTGAACTAGAGAAAAAAATATTCATGTGGCGAGAAAAATTAGCAATGAAGAAAAACATACCTTCGTCTTATATATTTAAAGATAAGTTTCTAAAAAAAATATATTTCTCGTTTATACAAGGCGATAAAAATTCAAACTTAAGAAAAGTTTTGAAAAATCAAGAATTAGTCGATAGTTTGGAAGAATATATACAAAAATGATATTTTTCTGGCTCATTTATTATTCGACAGTCTTTTTAATTTCTTTTTCTTTCTTAAGATTAATTAAAAATACAGCATTAAAATATATTACCTTCTCAATAGTTTTAGGACTTTTCGGAAGTATTTGGTTCATAGAACCTGGAAGTGAAAAATTAGCTCCAATCACTTCAATATTATTCTTAGAGAGTACTTTTATCGACAGCAATGGAATTTATAGGCTTTTGAGGCCTCTAATAGGATCAATTTTTCTAATTTTTACAACGACCTTGATTGTAGTTTCAATAAAAAAATTTTTTTTTAAAAAGAAACAGTATTGATTTTTTCTTTTTTAGTATCAAACAAACCAATTTTATTTTTTCCCAACATAAAACCTGCACACTCTCCAGGATTAAAAATTAACGTTTTTCCAATTATATCTAATCTATATCTATGAGTATGGCCATGAAAAATTATAGTTGATCTTTTAATAATCGAATCATTAATATCTGATGGATCGTGAATGATTGTAATGTCTTGATTATCAAAAGAAAAAAAATAGGGATCGTCATGAAGCTCGCAATTAAATTTTTTGGCAGTTTCTAGTAAATCTTCTTTTTCTCCTTGATCGTTATTTCCAAAAACTCCAATAAGCTTCATATTGAGGTTTTTGAATTTAAATAAAGATTTAGGAAGAGTAATATCTCCAGTATGAATTACAAGGTCAACCTTTTTTGAATTAAAGATTTCGCAAATTTTTTCTATGTTCCTTAAATTGTTGTGAGTATCTCCTACAATTCCTAATAACAATTTAAGACGTCTTTTCTAAAATGTGTATACCGCAAGCCGTTCCTAACCCAATAACATGGGTTAAACCAATTCTGGCTCCTTCAACCTGCCTTTCACCAGCTTCACCACGAAGGTGGGTGCAAATTTCATATATATTTGCTATTCCTGTAGCGCCTAAAGGGTGACCTTTTGAAAGAAGTCCACCAGAAACGTTAACAGGCACTTTACCTCCAAGTTTTACATGACCTTCATCGATCATTTTTCCTGCCTCACCATCTTTGCAAAGACTAAGATTTTCGTAATGCAACATTTCAGCAGTTGCAAAACAATCATGTAATTCAACGAGATTTACATCTTCTGGACCAATACCCGCTTGCTCATAGGCGTCTTTCGCAGCCAATCTTGTACAGGCATTAACGTCAGGCATTACTAAATCTCTATCAGTATAGGGATCGCTTGCCATTGCTGATGCTTTTACTTTAACGGCTCGAGCTAAACCTAACTCTTTTGCTTTTTTTTCAGAGACTAATACTGCAGCCGCAGAACCATCAACATTAACTGAACACATAAGTTTAGTATTTGGATATGAAATCATCTCAGCATTCATTACATCCTCTAATGGCGTTTCAATTTGATACATTGCTTTAGGGTTCATTGTTGAATGATGATGGTTTTTCACAGAAATTTTTGCAAATTGCTCAAAGGTTGTTCCATATTCTTTAGCATGTTCCATCCCTGCTTCTGCGAAAACACATGGCATTGTCCCAGATCCAAGAAGACCTTCTTTTGTAATTCCATCTCCATTTCCAGCACCGCCTAAAAGACCTTTACCCATTTGTTCTACTCCTACGGCTAAAACCACGTCATACATGTCAGCTTTAATTGACATCCAGGCCTCTCTAAATGCTGTTGCTCCTGTAGCGCAGGCATTTGCCACGTTAACTACAGGCATACCAGTTTGGCCAATCTCCTGAAGAATTCTTTGACCCACCATCGCATTAGCTTGTCCTAAGTTTCCACAATACATTGCTTGCATGTCTTTAATGCTTAATCCTGCATCATCTAAAGCCATGAGCGCAGCTTCGGCGCCAATGTTAGGAACGCTTCTATCAGGAAACCTTCCAAATTTAATCAT
>CENJ01173954.1_pt1 | contig 17254 bp, 12 predicted proteins | sample 356161 | NCBI WGS metagenome assembly CENJ01 (sample SAMEA2619531, study PRJEB7988) | marine metagenome | biome: marine biome (ENVO:00000447); feature: surface water layer (ENVO:00002042); material: "saline water (ENVO:00002010), including plankton (ENVO:xxxxxxxx)" | depth 5 m
AAATGCCCTCACATTGTCGGCTTTTGCTTGGCAGCACTATGCAGCACTTCCTGATCGATTAATGCCTCAAAATTAGCGATTGGTGCTCCGTAAACCTGCGCACGTCTCTGGCACTGTTGTGATAACAAGCCGAGCGAAGGAATCCTAAACCGTCGTTAACTTACGGTTAACTTGATACGATCACCGCGACCGGTTGACCAGCTGTTACCGTCTGACCCTCTCTAACCAAATACTTTACGTTACCAGATACAGGGGCTTGTATCGGAAACTCAGTTTTCATCGCTTCTAATATAATAATGTCTACTCCAGCCGACACGCTCGCCAATGAGTCCGTCTGAATGCGCCACACCGAGGCGGTCATCGGACTCTCGACTACAAGGCCATCCAGCAACTCACTATCCAGCATGGAGCTCCTATCAAAAGCACCAGATGCGACTTGCTCATAACTTTCGTCAGGACCGTCATGCAAATCCACTGCCTGCCATCTGGCGAGTTCCTCGCGAAATGCGACATCGCGCTGATTGGTAAAAGACGCGATCGATTCTGACTCGTTCGCAAGAAAACGTTCATGCGCAATCAGATCAAATTCGCTGGTTTGAATGCTAGGCACAAACGCGCCATGTTGCGCAGCCTCGCGAAGCTCGAGGAGTTCCTGTGAATCAACAGGATAAAACTGAATCTGATCGAAATGCCTCAGCAACCAACATGAATCCGTATCACCGGCAAAGCCCTGCTGCCGCCAAACCGGTGTGGTACGCCCAACAAATTGATAGCCACCCGGCCCTTCCATGCCGTATACACACATATAGGAACCACCAATTCCGACTGAATTTTCAGCAGTCCATGTGCGTGCCGGATTGTATTTGGTGGTTACAAGGCGATGCCTTGGGTCCAGCGGCGTTGCAACCGGCGCACCCAGATAGACATCGCCTAGCCCCATAACCAGATAGCTGGCATTAAAAACGATGTCCTGCACAGCTTGCTGGTCATCTAACCCGTTAATTCGTCTGATAAATTCAATATTGTCTGGACACCAGGGCGCATCACTCCTAACGCCTTTCATATACCGCTCCACAGCGAGCAGGCAAGCGGGGTCGTTCCAAGCAAGCGGCATACGCACAATCCGCGTCGGCAATTTAGACGCAGGGGATTGCAAAGCTTCTTGAAACATGGGCTGTAAGGCCCTTATGAGCGCCTGCACTTGCCACTGCTTTGGAGCATAGCGAATCTGCAGGGATCGGATGCCGGGCGTCATCTCCACCAAACCGGGTAAATCACTCTGCCTAATAGCTTGCACGAGATGATGCACGATGACACGACTTCGCAAGTCCAAAACCAAAGCCCCGATTTCAACCAAGATCCATTCCTGCCCGGCACGCCGAATCAAAACCTGAGGTTGGTCGTCGGACTGCCACAAAATTGGTGTGGCTAAGGCGTCAATACGCTTGGTTGGCGGCATGGATAGGACTTGCCTGCCCAGCGTCTGCAGCCACTGTTCTTGTTGCGCAGATGCCGCAAGCGCTTCCTCCAAGTCTACCGGGACCAAGGCAACGCTTTCACCAGGGCACAGCTGGCCAAGCTTCCAACGATCCGCAGTAATCACAACCGCCGGGCAAACAAAACCGCCGAGCGAGGGCCCATCCGGCCCGAGCACCACTGGCATATCGCCGGTAAAATCTATGGCACCGAAGGCGTACGCATTATCGTGAATATTAGAAGGATGCAGGCCGGCTTCACCGCCATCCTCTCGCGCCCAGTCGGGTCGCGGCCCGATCAAACGAACACCGGTTCTACTGGAGTTGTGATGCACGTCCCAAGCAGCATTGAAGAGGCGATCCATGTCCGCTTCGGTAAAAAAGTCTGGCGCACCATGCGGCCCCATCAACACCCGAATTTGCAAACGGTTTTTATATAGCGATGCTACGCTGAGCTGTGTCTTGGTTGCGGCAGCTAAGTGGTCTTGCGATTGCCAACGCAGCACATCGCCGGCACGTAGTGCGCGCCCCATGTGTCCACCGAATTGACCGAGAGTGAACGTTGCTGCAGATCCCAGGAACGGTTTTGCTGCAATACCCCCGCGAACCAGTAAGTAGCAGCGCATACCTTGATTCAAATCTGCAATGGTCAGAGTTTCACCCGGCCTAACGTTGAAAACTTGGTTGCAGGCAACAGCCTTCGCGCCAACCGTAACGGATGCGTTAGCTCCGGTTACGACACAGGTGGCAGCGTTACGAAACCGTAGCGATAGACCTGCCATCACCATTTCCAAACCAGCAGCAGCAGCCGTATTACCAAGCAAGCGGTTACCAAGCTGGAAGGACAGTTCGTCCATTGGGCCGGACGGCGGTACGCCGACTTCCCAATACCCCTGCCGACCCGGATAAGCCTGAATAGTCGTCTGTACACCTGGATGGATTACTTCAAATTCATTTGGCACGTACTCAAGATCTTGCAAACAACCCGTATGTATCTCCGCCTCAACAAAAGACGGCATATTGATGGCTGCGTGTAAGTAATCTCGATTCGTGGCTATGCCATGAATTTGGGTGTCTAGTAACGTCGTTGAGAGTTTGCTGATGCTTTCGGTACGAGTCTCCGCAAAGCTCATCACATTCGCGAGTAGTGGATCAAACCAATGCGACACCTGTGAGGCGCCAATTACCCAGGTATCGAGACGCTGGTGCTTTCCAAACGTAATATCCATTTGCCCTGGTGTAGGCCGAAAATTTAGATACGGATCCTCAGCATATAAACGTACCTGTATTGCTGCGCCTTGGGGGGCAAGATCGGCCCGCAGAGTCTCAAGTGGCGGCAGAGTCGCGTCCGCAAGCCGTACCATCCATTCGACCAGATCAATGCCGTAAACCAGCTCGGTTACGCCATGTTCAACTTGTAACCTCGTGTTTACCTCTAGAAAATAAAACTGCTGTGTTTGGCTGTCGTATAAAAATTCTACCGTGCCGGCACTGGCATAGTGTATGTGTTGTCCCAGCGCAGCCGCCTGAGCATGCAACGCCTCGCGGACTTGCGCCGGTATATTTGGCGCAGGACACTCCTCCACCACTTTTTGGTTGCGACGCTGCAGGGAACAGTCACGGTCCCCCAGAACAATTACGCCGCCTTGTCCGTCACCAAATATTTGTACTTCGACATGGCGCGCTGCGGTTAAAAACTTTTCGACAAAAACACCGGCCTCGGCAAAATTTGCGGCGGCCATTTCCACTACGCTCGCATAAGCACCCAACAACTCGTCTTTATTGTTGCAGCGCTGCATGCCGATACCGCCGCCGCCTGCGGTGCTCTTCAGAATGACGGGGTAACCCATCTTCTCGGCCGCCTTAGCCGCATCTTGCACATCGGCTAGTAGGTCTGTGCCAGGTAACAGATTGACGCCAACGGTTGCCGCAATTTCGCGCGCGATATGTTTCACCCCAAAAGTGCGAAGCGTTTGTGGCGATGGCCCGATAAAGCGCACATTGCGTGCCGCTGCGCGCTCGGCAAAGTCCGCGTTTTCGCTTAAAAAACCATAACCAGGATGGATTGCATCGGCGCCCACGGCTTCTGCTGCCGCTAATATCTGTTCGGCATCAAGATAGGTCGTGCTGACATCGCTACCCTGTAAATCGACTACTTCGTCGAAATCATTGAAGTATCCAGCATCTGTCTCAGCCTGGGTACGAAGTCCCACACTAGCAATATCCATGGCTTTTAGGGTACGGGCAATGCGCACAGCCGCGACGCCGCGGTTTGCGATAACAACTTTATTAATCAATCTGTGTAGACCATTTTGCAACCGCGATCGGCGTAGGGTTATAACCATTGCACGGGTTGTTAAGCTGCGGACAATTCGATATCAGCACAAGCACATTCATCAACGCCTGCAGCTCCACATACTTACCCGGACCGCTGACCCCATCCTCGAACGTCAAACCGCCTTCAGGTGTCACTGGCACATTCATAAAAAAGTTAACGTTGTGCGCCAAATCTCGTTTTGTCAGGCCAATATGCGCATACTCTTTGTGCAACGCCAACAACCAACTATTGCGGCAGGAATGCATGGTCTTTTTTTCTAGCGCATAGCGCACTGTATTGCTTTCGCCGGAGCATGCACCGCCCAGGGTGTCGTGCCGGCCACAGGTATCGTCAACGATGGTAAGCATCGGTTTACCTAGGTTAGAAATAAGCGTTGAGCCCTTCGTTAGGTATAGTGCCTGTTGCGTCCGAATGGTGTCGAAGGCACTGTATCTTTCAAACGGTGAATCCGCATTGAAGAAAAGTGTATCGGCTGCCTGATTACCGTGCAGATCGGTAATGCGAACCGTCTCGCCCGCGGCAATTTCTTGCAACCAATATTCTCCCGCTTGGATCTCCCACTGGGCATTCGCACCCAATGCCTGCTCGTTCTGTTCTTGCATCGTTACCCCCCCAAATAATAAATTTCGTTATTTTGAAAGCCGCGCCGATTTTCCTCGCACAGGATGCGGCAAGGATCATCCGCGGCAGGCGGCGGTACGGTGAAGAGCCGATAGCCAATGGGTTTACGGGGATAGACTGATTCATCATTGAACGGGTGTGGGCACGTATGCAGTGCGACGATGGTATCCATCTCGAATCGCAGCACGACCTTTGCGCCCGCCTTAACCGCGCCCGGATCTGCCAAAGTGAGCGCTCCGTCCGTGTCCGCTTCTACACGACTAAACCAGTTCATGTTAGCCACCAAATCGCGCGCGCCCAAACCATATTTTGCGAGCTCGATAAGGAAGCTGTCGCGACCGTTGCGAACAAACTCATTGCTTTCGTTTTGATAGCTGGTCGAGCCCCACTTGCCGGCAACCAAAGCGCTGTCGCAGGTCCCGCTGGTCGCATCATGCCAACCGCAATCATCCGCTATGACCGAGCAAAGAATGCGCCCCATATCCGAATAAAGGCAATGCCCTTGGTTGATTTTAAAGGTGTGTTGACACTTCAGCGTGTCGGGCAGATTGAGCCGCTCCAATGGATTTTCGGCGTTATACATAAGCGTGGCGACGTTGCCGCCGCCGAGTATATCCGTTAGCTCCAAGGCAACGCCGCGACGCAAACGCATTGACCAATGCCTTCCTCCGGGCAGTTCATCCGAGTACTCTGTTAAGGCCATAACCTAAGTCCTATGAATAGACTTAGCCGTTACGAACGCCTGGCATGCGCTGCGAAGAGTGCTTCACAAAGCGCATTCGCTATTAGAATTTTGCCGGGAACATTCGCAATACCGTTTTGATCGCCACGGCAGGCTATTTCTATTAGCTGAGCCAGTTACCAGGGAGCCTTGAGACGAGTTAATCGATTAACTCGCTCGCGCTTGACGCTGGTGGTTTACCTTTTTGCAATGTCGCGTTGAACCATGCTGCAAAAACTAATTTGAAGCAAAATCAGTGCCACCTCTCAGCAGGGATGGCGTGCGATGAGGCAAAGCCGAAGCACACCATGACTAGGCAAGCAACAGCCAAAGCGCACCAAATCGGGCTCACACCCCTGCTAGCGCACCAAATTACACCGTTCCTGTTCATCAGAGTCTCACGGCCTGCTAGGTTCTGCGCGTTCTTCGTGGACTTTCTGTTTTTTTCCACCAAAGCGTAGGTCGGCATACCCAGTGCTTATTGCGATCTTAAGAGCAACGGCTTTATCTTGGACTCCCTTAGAAAGGCGCAGGTCCGTCTGCCAGATGTCTAATACTTATAATAGTTGTTAGTTTTGCTGCCTCAGCACCTGCGCCAAACCACTGGCACGATGTTTGCTGCAAATTCGTCTCGGAGACGCCACAAGCCCTGTGACTCTCTCAACATTTGGAATCTTCAAGTAATGCTGAACAATACGACCATTAGCCAATTGTTGAGCGGGCCCATCAATCAGCTAATTACCGCCTATCAACAAAGGCGAGTGGCTCCTTTGACCATTGTTGAAGACATCATCGAACGCAGCGAGGCTTTGGCCGAGCACAATATTTGGATCGTGCCTCCGAGTATGACCTGCATCGAACCTTATCTAGCAATGCTCGGCAACCACCCAGACGAAGAGGAGATTAAGACGCGACCATTATGGGGAGTTCCATTTGCAATCAAAGACAACATCGATTTAGCCGGCGTCCCGACTTCGGCCGCCTGCCCGGCTTTCACATACATGCCTGGCGAGTCTGCGTTTGTTGTCGAACAGCTCATAGCGGCAGGTGCAATCCCTATCGGCAAAACCAATTTAGACCAGTTTGCCACCGGGTTAGTGGGAACTCGCTCGCCATTCGGTGTTGTGACCCATCCCGATAGACCAGAGTTAATCAGCGGCGGCTCAAGCGCTGGTTCGGCCATAGCAGTAGCCTGCGGCCTGGCGAGCTTTTCGCTTGGCACCGATACAGCCGGATCCGGACGCATTCCCGCCGGTTTTAATGACCTGGTGGGAATTAAGCCGTCACGCGGTCTGATTTCGACAATGGGCGTGGTGCCCGCATGCCGCACCCTGGACTGCGTGAGCATTTTTAGCCGTTCGGTAGCCGACGGTGCGATGATCTGCAACGCCGCGACGGTCTACGATACCAACGATCCTTATGCCAGAGAAAACACTTATAAAAACGATCTGAGTCATTTTGGTGTCTGGGGCAAGGCTATCACTCTGGGCGTGCTTTCTGAGGACCTGCTGAACTTTTTTGATGACCCGACTTATGCCCAAGCTTACCGCGAGACGCTAGCCGCATTGCGAGCTGCTGACGTACAGCTGAAGACCATTGATTTTACCGCATTCCGCGACGCGGCACGTGAGCTGTATGAGGGGCCGTGGGTCACCGAACGCTATATTGCCATTGCCGACATGCTAGACCACAGCCCTGAGGCTGTGCGCGACGACACACGTACAATCATCGCTGCGGGCGCCGAGCCTTCGGCAGTGGCGGTATTCGAATCGAAATATCGCCTGGCGGCATTGCGCTCCGAATGTCTGCATCAGCTCGAAGGTATCGACGCGTTACTCACCCCGACAGCAGGCAGGCACTATTCCGTGCAGGCACTGGCTAACGATCCGTTTACGCCGAACAGCAATCTCGGCTATTACACCAATTACATGAACCTCCTCGATATGTGCGGGGTAGCGCTGCCAGGACGCAGCACAGCGCAAGCGCAACCATTTGGCATCACGCTGGTTGGCAACGCGTTCGCGGACACCAAGCTTTTGAGTTTAGCCGCTGCTCTGGAAACTCTCCTCTCTGAAAACAACGCTGCCAGCGCTGCGCCCGCAAGTCCGCTACCCAACAATGACACGATTGATATCGCAGTCTGCGGCGCTCACTTGGAGGGCCTGCCTTTGAATTGGCAGCTAACTAGCCGCGGTGGTCAGCTGATTAGTAAACAACTCAGCGCAGCCTGTTATCGCTTGTTTGCGCTGCAAGGCGGTCCGCCGTTCCGACCGGGAATGATTCGCGACGAAGCAAATGGCCGCGCCATTGAAATAGAGGTTTGGCGTCTGCCCGCAGAGACTTTCGCCAGTTTCATGACAGGCATTCCGTGGCCCTTGGGCATCGGCAAAGTAGAGATAGCTAGCGGTGAGCAGATCTCCGGTTTTATATGTGAATCCGCGGGACTGGAAGGCGCTACCGATATTTCTCACTTCGGCGGCTGGCGCGCTTACCTGGCAAGCGTTATCTAACCCAACCATTTCGACTCATCACTGTGTAAAAACACACCAAATAAGGACTCAGCAAATGCGAGCGATTTTCTCCCTTCTTCCTAGTGGCCTAATTGGCGGCTTTTTAATCACGGCGACGATGACAACGAGCGCGGATGGGCATCTCGCTCATGAAAAAGCAGATCTCGCTCAAGACCTGAAAACAGCAGAAGCTATGATTGACGCATTCTATTCATTTGAACCGACTCAGCTCGAGCCATTCCTAACCGACGCCGTTGAGGCTTCGCCGCGTATCATGTATTACCAGGGCTGGGCGGAAGGCGGCAATTATAAAGTTCTCTCACGCGCACCTTGCGCCGAGACCGAGGATCATAAAATCGCATGCCCTATTACTGTTCAAGATGATCCGGTACTCGCGCTCAAAACTGGATTTAATGTAACCGACACATTCACGCTCACCTTTGCCGATAAAAAAATCATTAACGTTGAGACTTCTTCCAATGATCAGCCCATCTATTACGAAGCACGCAAATGGGTGCAAGCGAATAAGCCGGATATTATGAATGGCCCGTGCAAAGGACAGAGCGACAAAACGGGATCTGCGCAGGATTGTGCCAGAGCGATGACACGTGGTTATACCGAGTTTTATAAAACGCAATACGGCACGGATAAGTAATCAAACCCCGATCTGTCGCCAGGCCATCCATTGCCAAGTGACAGCAGCACACCGCGAGCGGCGACCGAATTCAACTGAGTTTGTTAGCAGGATTGAAGCTTACGGGTGGTGCATAGCAACGCCCAGCGCACCAAGACGGAACGCCGCCTTGCGCAAGGGAAACGGCTGCGATAAGACGAGCGGTACGCGTGCTGGTCTACCGTCGCAAGTGCGGCCGCTCCGGGTATGTGCTTCATTCTTATCAGGCCGACGAGAACCGCAGATTCAGTGCGTCTAAAATTAACTCCGCAGCGCTGAGTTTTACTGATTCATAAACAGTGACTTATGAGCACTTTCATAACCCGACGGCAGGTCTTTCCAGCCCCTCCCAGTCTCCAGCGGCCTCACGGGCTCTGAAAATTCTAATGCAACCCTGCTCAGCCTACACCCACGTTGAGCCGGAGACTGCTAAGTTGACGTGTATCGGCGCCAACACTCGAATAATAGGAACGCTTTTTGCACTTTGTTAGCAATTGGATTTAAAGCACGAATTTCTCTATTTCGCTCACATTCACGCCTCCTTTCGAGCGCTTGAGCCTGTTAGCGGCAGCCGCACTAGCAGCGACTCGATTGCTTCCATGATCGCTCGTAAATTAAAGCGGTTAAATTTATACCCAGTCAGTCAGGAGCGGAACAGCAGTTATAAGTTCATACCCGAATTACCCGGATCAAGAAGCTTGGGGCACTGCCCATACTGACGTGAACGATAAGTCGCCGAGCATAGTACTTAGTAATAAGCTTCAGCGCGGCGTTAGAATTCTGCAGCGGATGGACCGTGCATTCGAATCTGCTCGTCCGCTCTGCCATTTGGGGTTGGTTCTTTACCACCGGCAAGCGTCACCAACTGTGTAATTCGCATGACTGCAATGACAACAATATGAATTTTGGATGCAACATTATCATTTGGAACCGAATCTTCAGTACTTTCTCGCTTAGCACATCACGCCAAGTGGGTCCAACACAGGCAAACAGCTTTCACTCTAGGAACAATATGCACTCTCTTTTTATTCTAATGACAAACTCACTAAACTATCGCTCGGGCAGAATGCCGCAGGGAGCCGTTGCGAATTGCGTAGATGGCCGTCTCAGCGGCCGACCGATGCAACATCTTTTAGCCACTTTAAAGGCGGCCATGCTAGCTTCTTTGTGCGCACTTTCTGCCGGTGCAAACGCTTCCGATCAGTCGCCATTCATTCCTGAAACGTTTGAACCGCCGGTCTATGTAATCGGCGATGAATTCGTGCTCAAACCGTTAGGACCGGAATTGGTAGAGGTCGACTACGTTGCCTATATGTCTTCAATCGAGCACCTGCGTACAACGTTTTCGCTCGGCAATTGGCCGAGGGAAGACATCAATATGGACGACGCCATGCTGGATATGGAAAACGAGGCGCGCCGGTTTGCGGAGCGGTCATCGTTCGCTTATGCGGTCTTAACTAAAGACGAACAAACGGAGCTTGGCTGTGTTTACGTCTACCCCAGTAAAAAAGCTGGTTATGACGCGATGGTCCGTCTTTGGGTCACACAAGCGGAATTCGATAAGGGCTTCGACGCCGAGTTGTTTGCCTGGACAAAAGAGTGGGTGGCGGCCTCATGGCCGTTCGCTAACCCTGCCTATCCTGGCAGACTTCCTGCTTGGGATGAGTGGAACAAACTGCCCGATTTGGAGTAATCAATAAAGCCTCGCTTCTCGCGAGGTTTTCTATTCTTGATGCCAGGATAGCCGACGAACACCTCGAAATTGGTTGTGGCAATCCAGGCCCGACACGCCGCCTCTATGTGTTCATCAAAACTTTTTGCCCTCTCGCAGTGCCTCTTGCCGTCCTGTCTCGGATCAACTTTATTCGCCTCGCCACCAACCTAGCCATTAACTCAAGTTCCTGCCTGGCTTTCAAAACGACTATTTACTGCATCCGCATCGCTGCTGTTTCACTTTCGATCGTAATGGAAATGCCGCGTGCTGCGTTCCTCATAACTTTTCGACTATTTCGATAAAAATGCTCAAATACAGAGCAGTCACGGTTTTCATTTTCGACTTCCAGTGACCTATCATTTGCGGGAAAACGACCCCGTTCGACAAAGAAAACGACTGCACGCGTTTCCCCACCCTGCCAGAACATGCCCGCGTTCTGGTGCAGCAGACATCCTTTATCCGCTCCCGTTCAATGTGCCCGCTAAGCATTTGGGGCTACGGTGGACAGGCCCCGATTGGATGGAAATACTGTGAGGATGCGACAGATCAAATTCTGAAATGTGCTGGGTATGGGACGGATCGAAAGCCTGTAAACGGATTTCCTGAATGGTTTCGGCAAATTCTGCCGTCGCCTTGATCGCCGGAGACATCGCTCTATCCCCTGAGCAAAACTGTCTGTCTACGACCACCTTTGCACCACGTGAAGCCACATCTACGCGATCGTCTGTGTAGTATTGCGACAGCGCGACTAGGCGCGTGCCAAGATAAACGGCTTCCTCAAGGTCGTGAGTCACAAAAAAGATGGTCATCTTGGTCTCCTCCCAGAGCTCCAAAACAAACATTTGCAGGGCCTCTCGCGTACCAGGATCGAGCGCCGAAAACGGCTCATCCATACACAAAATTTTAGATTTCTGAATAAGCGCTTGGGCTATAGCAACTCGCTGCCGTTGGCCGCCAGATAGCTGCGCAGGATATTTGTGCGCATGGTCGGCCATATCAACACGCTCTAGATAAGCCATCCCTTCCTCGTAAATCGCTTTTCTAGACTGCCGCCATTGCCATGGATATAGCGCTAGACGACGATTCACAGTGACATTGTCCAAGGTGCTGAGATTTGGAAACAAGGAATAGTGTTGATAAACCACGCCTCGATCCGGATTGGGCGGCCCAACCTCGCCGCCCTCAATATACAGATTGCCGCGGGTCGGACTTTCCTGACCAATAACCAGACGCAACAAAGTCGACTTACCGCATCCGGACGGCCCGACCACGGTCACTAATTCGCCGCGGCCTATCGATAAATCGATATCATCGAGAATGACTTTATCGCCATATTCTTTAACGACGTGTTCCAACTGGAATAACACATCTGGCGTTGCCTTTTGCTGCATCGTCATTTCTCCAAACCATACCATGGATACAGTTTTTCAACTGCAAAGCGCAGCAACCAGTCCAACATAAAGCCTAAGAGCGTAATCCAAAGCACATAGGGAATAATCACATCCATTGCCAAGTATCGACGCACTAAGCCTATGCGATAGCCCAGTCCTTCCGTAGCGGAAATCATTTCAGCTGCGATTAAGAACAACCAAGCGGCGCCTAGAGTCAGTCGTGTCGTATCCAGGAGTCGGGGCATAATTTGCGGCAGCACAACACGATAGGACACCGCTAATTCGCTGGCACCCAACGTTAGCGCTTTAATAATCTGTTCGCGTGGCATTTGCATCACGTAAAGCTGTAAATCTCGGGAAATTACAAATACGGTGCCGATGAATATCAGAGCAATTTTTGCTGTCTCTCCCACGCCAAAAATAATGAACAAGATCGGCAAAATGGTGAGCGGGGGAATGATAGATAAGAAGGTTAAAAATGAGCGGCTGAGCGCTCTTAAGCCTGGATAAATTGACGTATTTAAGCCGATCAAGAGACCAATAACCGACCCTAGCACGACCCCGACCAGCAACCGGGTCATGCTTGCAAATGTATCGCTCCACAATAACAACGCACCGGAGCGACGATCCGGTTCTGTAGCCATTCGTATGATCGCGTCATACATGCTCGTAAAAGAAGGCAGCAGCTTGTCATCCGGGTTCTCTGCTATCCGGGCATCGCTGGCGACAGCATAGACCACCAGCAACAGAACAAATGGCAGCGCAGCTAGAAACAGCGAAAAACCCGCGCTGGGCTGAGCATGCAGGCCGAAAAATCGGGACGGCTTCAACTCTTTCTCCGTGCAGCGGAAAGCTTAAAGTTCGTCACCCGCCGCCATTTGCATATAGGTATCGTCGAACCGTAATTTGACGTTGCGCTCGCTGCCCAGCACTTCCCCGTCCGGAAACTCTATACCAATAAAATCTGGCGATGCGGCGCCTTCGCCAAACAGCCCGTTACGGAAGGAGAATTGTCTAACATATTCCATGGTTTGCTTGAGAGCCGCGCTACGCGAAAAATCGGCAGCGTCGGCCGCGTCGTAAAACATCCGCGTGGTTTTTAGCTGAGCAACAAATTCATCCAACGTTCCGCCAGCCAACTCCGCCATAAACTCAACGGCTTCGTTCGAGTTAGATGCCATGTCAGACATCGCTTCATACCAAGCACCAGTAACGGCTTTCTTACAGTTTTCGTCCAGCTCTGTGCGAACCATGATGGTGTCAACTATTTCACCGGGTATTTCGGAGCTGTCAAACACGATCTGTATACCGGCAACACCACGACCCGTTTGCAAAATGGGATTCCAGGTCACGAACGCATCGCCAGGGTCCGATGTGCTGATCAGACTGCCCAGATCGGCGTCTGAAGTATTAATGACTGTGAGGTCACGCTCGGAAAGACCTTCTCTCTCGAGTGCGCGCGTCAGCAAATAGTGGCTTACCGAGAGCTCGACCAATTTAACGTCTTTGCCTTTTAAATCCTGCACACCCACACCAGCTTCGCCGTTGATCAAAATACCGTCATTCCCGTTGGAAAAATCGCCAATCACCAACACTGTTGTATCGACTCCACCAACCGATGGTATGGTTAAACCGTCCATATTTGTGACGGTTACGCCATCAAATGCTCCCGCCGTGTATTGGTTGACACTTTCGATGTAATCTCCAATCAACGTAAACTCAAGATCAACACCATATTTTTCGCCCCATTTTTGTGCGATGCCAGTATCTTGGATGTACCCCGCCGGCTCCCAGCCCGTGTAGTGGCTCCAAGCAATAGCGCAACGCTCTGCCGCCGCACTGGTCGCAGACACACACAAGGCAATCAATACTGCCGATGTGATGAGGGATTTTTTCATAACGAATTCCTTATCGTTGTCTTTAAATCAATGCGCCTTGTGCCACGACAGAGGCTGCATGCAGCCGCAGGATGACTGATTCTTTGCTGCGAAGGCCGCCGCTCGCAATACCAGTCCTCTATCGCTTCTAAACCAACGCGTGTGTAGTGCGGGTCGTTTCTTATCGTGTTTGGTATGCCATTTCTATGCCACCTTTGCGGCGCCACAAGACGGCGCTAGACGCATCTGTTTCGCGTCACTTTTCAGCTGCCGAATCGCCCACGTGCATTAGCCAAACAGCTCTCGATGCGCTGGCAAAGAAACAGACTTCTCAGGCTCGTCAGGCCGGACAGGAAAAGGCAGAAAGATCGCAACTGCGACCAGCAGAATATAAACTGTCTGCAAGTGCTGGTTATTTCAGCAGTTTAAGTACTCTGCCAATCTGAAATAAGTTTTGTCCGCCAAACTTGAAGCCGTATTGGCAGCATCGTAAAGACTGAGGTCATTTTGAACCACGGCTTGTCGCGGCAATGCGTTTACAGGATGCGCGATCCCGCGCCTGCCCGTTTATTTCAATCCGCAGTGCAAATGAACGAGAGCGCGGCGCCGACCTGCTGACGGTCGCACCAATCTGGTGCCACACCAGAATTCCGCTAATTAGCCCAGCAAGACGGGTCCAAAAAGCGTACATAAAGAATACACAGAAAACGAAGAGGGAGGCGCAATAGAGAAGGAGCCCTGCGACTGAATCCTGCGCAGAGACACTATGCCTTAAGTCTCGGCGATAACTCCCTCTCTATAACCCTTCTAAATAACTCTTAGCAAAAGTCAGTACCACAGCATCAAAAAGCCGGCTATGCAATGTCCTGTGCGAAAATATCGCGCGCACCCCTTCGCAAATCCGGTAGAAAATCAGTGCGTCATCGGGCTTTGCATCACCTTACCTCAACCGAACATGCTGATATCTGCAGTCAGGACTTACCGGCAAACACGAGACACTTTTCAGAGATCGCTATTGCCATAGAAAATTTGGTTAATTCGAGCCTGATAACGTAACAGCGAAGGGTTAAAGGTCATGACTGGCCAGTCAGAGAACAGCAGGCTAAGTACGATTCGATGCTCACCGGGAAGCATCGGTCGCACACGGTGCTCAACGTGGTCGCCACGAAACAAAACCAATGAATTGAGGACTTTTGCTTTGGCAAGCGTGGCGAGTTTGCCGTGTGGTTTTAGCTCTAGTTTGGCCGTGTCCTCAGCGGTCTCTTCAAACAAGGTGAGAATGCCGGCCCAGCGCTGGCCCAGATAAATACTTCCATCGACATGCCAGTCAATGCCGTCGCCTGCCGCGGCATCCGCCTCACAACGGTAGTCCAATAAGCTCAATCGATTCGTATCTTTTTTCGGCACTAGTTGCAGGGTGCGGATGCCGGTTGCTCGCTGTACCCGAGCCTGGAAATCATCGCCAACAAGAAATTTTAAGCTCGGCCAGAGCTGGCTATGCAATAACTCATGTCCGCCAGTCGCACCGCCTCTACGCCACTCAACTTTACTGCGCACCACTGCTTTCGCCTCGGCCAGGAGGTGTGTTTGCAGGTGTTGTAGCTCATCTTCTGCGAACACGTTCTCAATAACAAAGAACGCCTGCGCGTCGGCACTAACGACGCCACTTTTATTGCGACGATTGTGACGCAACAGAGCCCATTCGGCGGTCAGACGCTGATATAAGTTAGGTGAAGCCATCATTCCAACGATCTCCTGCCTTGGTTACCTCAATTAATGTGTGCTTGTACATCAGTGCATTTGTGAACTGGCTTAAGTCCGCTTCACTCGCCCGAATTAGGCCGTCGCCGAGACCATCCAGACCGCACTATCAAGCGCGATACCTGCGTCACTTGAGTGTTCGGCTAAGACTGCCTCAACGGCTTGTAGCGCCTCGTTGCGTTGCGCCGGTTCCAGTTCTACCAAGGCTCTCGCTGCGGGACCAATCTTGGTTTGCATAACAATGGCTTCGGAAAGCGTATTGGCAATCTTTAAAGCGCACGTATACGACTGCACCTCAATGTTGTTAAAACCCGCTTGCGTCAAAATCTCCTGCACATATGCCGGCTCAGCGAACGCAAAAGGGCCCGGCGCTTTGGGGTCGGGTTTGGTGTCTGGCTGCGACAAAAACCGTTGCACGGCGCGCCCAGTAATTGACATCCATGGGTTGTGCTGAGGCGGCTGCCAGCACACAAATTGCAGACGACCGTCGGGCTTCAAGGCGCCCCGTAGGTTCTTAAAGGCTTTGTTGGGTTCTGCAAAAAACATGACGCCAAAACGTGAAAATACCGCATCGAACTGAGTGGTAAACTTATGATTGGCTGCATCTGCCTCTATAAACTCAACCGAGCTGCTGCGCGAACGCGCTCGCGCCAGCATCGGCGCAGAAATATCCACCCCAACAACTGACGCCCCGGCCTCATGTATCGCGATGGACGTGTCGCCACAGCCACACCCAACATCGAGGATCTGTTCCCCAGAGGTCGCGCCTAAACGCTTAATTACTTCGTTAGATATTGGCGCGAGCATCGCATCAAGCCGTTCTTGCATTTCTGTCCAAGTCGCGCCCGCCCGATCATTCCAATATTCAATCTGTTCCTGATTTTCCTCGCCCATATCCTCTCCTTTTAACGGCTTGACCGCTGGCTTAGCTCTTTGCAAACCTCTGCCAGCTCCCCACCAAAGATCTTGCTCGGCCATTTTAAAGCGAGTGATCTCCCGCCAACGGCTTGTCGCGAAACAAACTGCTTCGATTTATATCTAGTTATAGCACACTCAGTAAGCTTCTCGTGCTGGGTGGCCGGCAGCAAATAAAAGTGGATTTAAACAAAGGACCAGGTCGCCAAAGCGGGCATATCGCCAACTCCTTAGCGTCTGCGTATCTTCACTACCTGGCACTGCTCAGCACTACTTGAGATTAACAGGAGGATTTCAACCGCCTGTTATCTCAACCCACTTTTTTACCGGATGGTTATTCAAGCGTCTCAATTTAGATAAGTCCGGATAAAAACCTGTAAACGGGCTAACGATACCTCGCGACTAACCTAGAGGCGGCTCTGCGCGCGGGGTTCGACGTTTTTTTACATCTCTTGTCCCGCTCCGCCGCGCTCAAATGATTGCGTCAGAAGAGAATGTTCCGGAGCATTTCGGGATACGGCCAGGCTTGCACCAACCACCGGACACCGCCAAACTCTGGCCTCGCTCGTTATCAGGGGACACAAAAATGCGCAAAACTCTAAGTTTCTCTTTATTAATCGCTCTGCTGGCCATAACCGTTCCAGCCAGCGCAGACATCAAACGCACAGCCTCCGGGAAGCCAGATCTGTCTGGCGTTTATGACACCGCGACACTCACACCAGAACAGCGCCCCGAGTTTTTAGGTGAAACCAAGAGTGTTTACCCCTGGGTCGCCGACTTACTCAGTTGGGGCGCGCAAAAAACCCTGCAGTGGTTCGCCGAGAGTGAGAGTGATCCGGACCGAGAAGCGCCACCTGTCGGTGGCGACGGCAATAACACAGCGGGCGCTGGCGGTGTCGGCGGCTATAACTTGTTCTACCTCGATGTGGGCGATAGCGCCTCCGAAATCGATGGCATGGTCCGAACCTCGATCATTTACGACCCACCAAACGGCCGGCGGCCAGCAATGCAAGAAGGTGTAATCAATCGCGTCGCCGATGTTTATCAGAGTTTTACCCATCAAAACACTGGCACGGCAACCTGGTTAGACAAAGACGGACCCGGACCTTTTGACGGCCCAGAAACTCTAGCGCCTTCGGAACGCTGCTTAATTAGCTTCGCCTCCACCGTGCCGACGTTGCCCAGTATCTACAACAACTATAAGCGCATCGTCCAAACCGACACGCACGTCATGATCCTACAAGAGATGGTTCACGAT